>Ga0116231_10009090_pt1 | contig 17006 bp, 17 predicted proteins | sample S1TSphgellanicum_2_FD_89695 | JGI IMG/M metagenome (GOLD analysis project Ga0116231, IMG submission 89695) | Host-associated microbial communities from peat moss isolated from Minnesota, USA - S1T2_Fd - Sphagnum magellanicum MG | ecosystem: Host-associated > Plants > Peat moss > Unclassified...
ACGCCCGCGGACATCTTCGCCGCCGCCAATGCGGTCTACCGGCGTTGCCGCGGCGGCTATGCGGTGACTGCGATGGTCATCGGGCACGGCATTCTGGGATTTCGCGACCCCAACGGGATTCGTCCCCTCGTGATCGGCAAGCGCGACACGAAGAAGGGTCCCGAGTGGATGCTGGCCTCCGAGAGCGTGGCCCTGGACATGCTGGGATTCGAGATGGTGCGCGACGTGGCGCCGGGCGAGGCGGTGTTCATCGACGAACAGGGCCGCTTCTATGCGCAGCAATGCGTGGCCATGGTCCACCACTCGCCCTGCATATTCGAGTTCGTGTATTTCGCGCGTCCCGATTCGATCATCGACAACATCTCCGTGTACAAGGCGCGCTTGCGCATGGGCGAGCGGTTGGCGGAGAAGATCAAGCGCGAGCGTCCCGATCACGGCATCGATGTGGTCATACCCATTCCGGACACGAGCCGCACGAGTGCCGTGCAGGTCGCGCAGCTTCTCGGCGTCAAATATCGCGAGGGCTTCATCAAGAACCGCTACATCGGGCGTACCTTCATCATGCCGGGCCAGGAACAGCGCTCGAAGTCCGTGCGCAGCAAACTCAATGCCATCGATCTGGAGTTTCGCGGCAAGAACGTGCTGTTGGTGGACGACTCCATCGTGCGCGGCACGACGTCCGCGCAGATCATCGACATGGCGCGTGAAGCCGGGGCGAAGCGCGTGTTCTTCGCCTCCGCGGCGCCGCCGGTGCGCTATCCCAACGTCTACGGCATCGACATGCCCGACGCCGACGAACTGGTGGCCTCCGGCCATACCGTCGAGGAGGTTCGCGACATAATCGGTGCGGACTGGCTCATCTATCAGGATCTGCAGGACCTCGTGCAGGCGGTGCGCCACGGTCACGCAAAGATCGAGAATTTCGACACATCATGCTTCTCGGGCGAGTACGTCACCGGCGACGTCACGCCCGAATATCTGGCGCGCCTGCGGCACGAGCGTTCGGATGAAGCGAAGCAGCTGCGACGCGACAACGCGAGTCGTGGACTCAAGTCCGTCCGCATTCTGTAAGGGCGCTGGTGCGGCCCATTGGGGCGCCGGAGCGCCGCGCTGCGGCGGCGGCGCCGGACCATGCGACTTCTGGTAGCTGCCCTGCGCGCCGACCAGCGTATGCTGGTCAGGAAGCACCTCGAAATCGAGTGGCCCGACGTGGGCATCGTAGAGCATAGTCTCGGCAAGCATGCCGAGTTCGAGCCGCAATTCGCTGCAGCGGGATTCGATGCCGTGATCGTGGTGAGCGCGCCGCCGACCGCGGATTGCGAGCGCGTCGCGGCAAAATGGCGGGCGCGCGCGGAATTCGCGCCGATCGTTCTCGTCAAACTCGAGGACGCGCCGCAGACACCGCCGCCCGCCGTGCACGGCTTGACCCGCCTGTACGGCCGCAAGATCGACCGTGAACAACTGGTGCGGGCCGTCGTGACCTCATCGCAGCAACATCGGCACGCCCTCGCGCTGCTGCGCGGCAATCCGGACTACGAGCAGCGCTACCGCTTCGGCTCGATCCTGATCCGCGGACACCGCTGCCTGCGCCAGTTGGGCGGCGGCGGCATGTGCAGGATTTATCTCGCCGAGAGCGAGCGGGCCGGTAATCTGGTGGTGCTCAAGGTGTTCAACCAGGTGCCCGATGTGACCGAGCGCATCGCCGGCTTCGACCGTTTCCTGCGCGAATACGAGATCGTGGCAGGGCTCGATCACCGCAACATCGTGCGCATCTACGATCTGGGGGTCGGGGACGATCATGCTTATATCGCCATGGAGCATTTTCCCGGCGGCGACCTGCGCCAGCGCATGAAAAGGCCGATGTCGGCGGCGATCGCGCTCGAGTTCCTGGGCCAGATCGCCAGTGCGCTGCATGCCATCCACTCGGTGGGTGTCCTGCATCGCGACTTGAAGCCCGCCAATGTCATGCTGCGCTCCGACGGCACCTTGTGCCTGATCGACTTTGGTCTCGCCAAGGCGAATTTCGATGACGAACTGACCGGAACGCGCGAGATCTTCGGAACCCCGTACTACATGAGCCCGGAGCAGGGGCATGCCGAGAACATCGACGCGCGCAGCGATATCTACAGTCTGGGCGTGATGTTTTACGAGATGCTCATGGGCTACAAGCCGTTCAATGGTTCCAACGCGATGGAGGTCATCTACAAGCACAAGCGCGCAGAGCTGCCCGAGATCGCGCCCAAATTTGCGTGCTACGAGGATCTCTTGCTCCGCATGCTGGCCAAGTCGCCCGCAGACCGCTTCCAATCCGCGACGGAACTCCTGCAAGCGGTGTCGGCCGTCAAGATGCCGGCATGAGCGGCGCGGCCGGAAGCGGCGTTGCGGCGGGGTTGCTGCGCGCGGCGACGCCCGCGGCGTGGGTGGCGGAGGCCTGCGTCAATCCGGATCTGCTGCTGATCGATCATGCCAACTGCGAGAAGAAAGCGGCGTCCACCGCATTGGCGCTGATGTTCGCGTACGCCGAGGACCTGCACCTCGCCGACAAGATGTCGCGGCTGGCGCGCGAAGAATTACGGCATTACGAGCAGGTGGCGAAGCTGATCGAATCGATGCAAGTGACGCCGCGGCGGCTGGCCCCGGGACGCTACGCCGAGCGTCTACGCCGCATGGTGGCGCGCCGGGAACCGCAGCGCGAGTTGGATCTGATGATTTGCGGCGCCCTCATCGAAGCGCGCTCCTGCGAGCGCTTTGCGGCGCTTGCACCGGCCGTCGCGACTCCCATGGCGGCGCTGTTCGAGGGCCTGCATGCAGCGGAGGCGCGGCATTTCAAGGTGTATCTTGACCTCGCAAAGCGCGCCGCGGCGCGCGCGGATCTCGATTGGCAATCCCGCGTCGATGCCTTCGCCGCGCTCGAGTCAGAGCTCATCACCAGTCCCGATCCGGTGTTTCGCTTTCATTCAGGGCCGCCGTAAACCTGAAAGACAGGTGCGCGCGCTCAAGTGGCCAGGCTCACCAGTTCGGGTCCGTTTTCATCCCAGCGCAAGAGGCTGCCTTGATCGTACCAGTCGCCGAGCACGATGCGCGTGCAGGGCCGCCCATCCACCTCGATCGCGTGAATCGCCGGACGATGCGTATGACCGTGCAGCAAGGTCGAGAGCCCCGCGAAGCGCAGCGCCTGCGCAACGCTCGCGGCATTGACGTCGGTGATGTTGTACGCCACCGCGGCGGTATGCGCCTGGCTGCCGGCACGCGCCGCACCTGCGAGCGCGCGCCGGTTCTTGACGCTCAAGCGAAGGAAACGGCGCTGCCAGTCTGGGTCGCGCACGGTGGCGCGCAGGCGCTGATAAGCGCGGTCGTCGGTGCACAGCTGGTCGCCGTGCATGACCAGGATGCGCTCGCCATACAACGTCACGATCATCGGGTCGGACAGCAGCTCGGCGCCGCTGTCGCGGCTGAAACCCGTGGACAAAAGAAAGTCGCGGTTGCCATGCATCACGAAGCAGGGCACGCCGCGCGAGGTCAGCGCACGTATTCCCTGGATCGCGGCGGCCTGTGCGCCGTCCGGATCATCATCGCCAACCCAGGATTCGAACAGATCTCCGAGGATGTAGAGTGCATCGGCATGTACCGCCTGATGCTCGAGGAAGCTCGAGAACCGGTGCATGATGGCCGGACGGCTCGCATCGATGTGCAAGTCCGAGATGAACAGCGTCGCCACGCTAGGGACAGGCTCCAGCCTTCAAGGGCCGTTGAGGCGCTCGATTTTTTCGATGATCACGGGCTTCAAGGGCACATCCTGCTTGATCGGCCCGTGAGCGCCGGTCGGCAGGTTGGCGATGCGGTCGACGACGTCCATGCCCTGCACGACCTTGCCGAATACCGCGTAGCCCCAGCGAGTCGCATGGGGATCGAGATCGGGGTTGTCGGAAAGATTGATGTAGAACTGCGCGTCGCTGCTGTGCGGGTCGTTGCCACGTGCAGCGCCGATCGTGCCGCGGGAGTTCGTCAAACCATTGCCGGATTCGTTCACCACTTTGAGCGGCGCGGGCTTGAGCTGGTAGTTGGAGTCGAAGCCGCCGCCTTGAATGACGAAGTCCGGCACCACGCGGTGAAAGACCGTGCCGCTGTAGAAGCCTTCCTCGACGTAGGCGAGGAAGTGCTGCACGGTGAGCGGGGCGCGCTCGCTGTTCAATTCGATCACGAAATTCCCCATGTTGGTCACCACTTGCACGCGTGGTGGGCCGTTGGACTTGGCGGCCGCACCTGCGCTCGAGCCTTTCGCAGCCGGGGCTGGCGCGCCCGCAGCCGAGCCGCCCGCAGCCGAACCGCCCGGGGCTGAGCCGCCGGTGGCCGACGCGCCCGCAGCCGACGCGCCCGGAGCTGACGCGGACGCGGCTGATGCGCCCGGACTCGAGCCGCCCGGGGCCGGCGCGGCCGCGGCGGCCTTGGGCGGCGTGGGGTTATCCGCCAGACAAGGTAAAGTGAAGCAAGTCGAGGACAATCCAAGGATCAGCAGCAGTCGTTTCATGCCGCAGATTCTACTCGAACCGGTACAATCTTGAGCTATGCCGCCGCAGCAGGATGTTCCCGTCGTCACCCGGTTTGCACCGAGCCCCACGGGGTCCTTGCATCTGGGCAATGCACGCACCGCTTTTTTCAGCTTCCTGTGGGCGAGGCGAAGTGCCGGCCGCTTCATCCTGCGAATCGAAGACACCGATGCGCAGCGCAGCCAGCAACGGTTCTACGACGGCTTGCTCGCGGATCTGCACTGGCTGGGAATCGACTGGGACGAGGGTCCGGGCGTCGGCGGTCCAGCGGCGCCCTACGCGCAAGCCGAGCGCGGCGATTTCTACCGCGGCCTGTTCGAGCAGTTGGAGCGGGACGAGCGTGCTTACCCCTGCTACTGCACGGCGGAGGAGTTGGAGCTGTCGCGTAAGCTGCAGCGCATGGCGGGTAACCCGCCGCGCTATGCGGGAACCTGCCGCGCCCTGAACAGCGAGCAGCGCGCCCTGCGCGAGGCGCGCGGGCTGCGTCCCACCCTGCGGTTCGCGGTGCCGAGCGGCCAGGTGGTCGAGTTCATCGATGCCGTACACGGGCCGCAGCGCTACCTGTCGGATGACATCGGCGACTTCATCATCCGGCGCGAGGACGGCACGTCCGCATTCTTCTTTTGCAACGCCGTGGACGATTCGGTGATGGGCATCACACAAGTGCTGCGCGGTGACGACCACCTGACCAACACGCCGCGGCAGATCATGATCTTGAACGCGCTGCAAATGCGGGTGCCGGGCTACGGCCACGTGGGCTTGCTGGTGGGCGCCGATGGCGCACCGCTGTCGAAGCGGCACGGCAGCACCAGCGTCCAGGAATTTCGCGAGCGCGGCTTTTTGCGCGACGCCATGCTCAATCAATTGTTTCGTTTGGGCCATGCCAGCGACGTCGACGGCTGGCTCTCTCTGGCCGACATGCCGGGCCATTTTCGTCCCGATCATCTCGGCCGTGCGCCGGCCCGCTTCGACGATACGCAATTGGTCCATTGGCAAAAGGAAACCCTGGCGCGGCTTGCCGCCGCCGACGTGCGTGCTTGGCTGGGTGCGGCGGATTCGAGCGAGTTCGTGGAACTCATCCGGCACAACGTCGTGCTGCCGGGCGACGCCGTGGCGTGGCGCAACGTCGTGCAAGGCGAGTTGGCGCCTTTCAGCGCCGCCGACGTCAAACTCATCGCCGCCGCCGGCACCGATTTCTTCGGCGCAGGCGTCGATGCCTTGCAGAACTGCGGCGGGGATTTCAAATCATTGACTCGAGAGTTGAAGGAACGCACGGGGCGCAAGGGTGCCGATTTGTTCATGCCGCTGCGGCTCGCATTGACCGGTCAGACGCACGGGCCCGAACTGGGCCCCTTGTTCAAACTCATGCCGCCGGACCTCGCCCGGCGCAGGCTACAAGCCGCACGTGACTCATGCTGAAGATCCACAACTCTCTCTCCGGAAAAAAAGAGGTGTTCAAGCCGCTGCGGCCCAACGAGGTTCGCATGTACGTCTGCGGCATGACCAACTACGACTACATCCACGTCGGGCATGCGCGCATGTTGACGGTCTTCGACCTGGTGCAGCGTTATCTGCGCTTCAGCGGCTACCAGGTCACCTACGTGCGCAACGTCACCGACATCGACGACAAGATCATCGAGCGCGCGGCGGCGAACGGCGAAAGTTGGTCGGATCTTGCCAACCGCTTCACCGCGGCGATGTGGGAGGACTGCGCCGCCTTGGGTGTGCAAAGTCCGGATTTCGAGCCGCGTGCGAGCGATTACATCGGTGCGATCATCGCCATGACGCAAGTGCTGATCGACAAGGGTTTCGCCTATGTGGCCGCGGACGGCGATGTGCTCTACTCGGTGCGCAAGTTCGCCGAGTATGGGCGGCTCTCCGGCAAGAACGTCGATGACCTGCGGGCCGGTTCGCGCGTGCAGATCGACCACGCGAAACGGGATCCACTGGATTTCGTGCTGTGGAAACATGCCAAGCCGGGCGAACCCTCCTGGGACTCGCCCTGGGGCGCGGGCCGTCCGGGCTGGCACATCGAATGTTCGGCGATGTCCACGAGCCTGCTGGGACAGCACTTCGACATTCATGGCGGCGGCGAGGATTTGAAGTTCCCGCATCACGAAAACGAGATCGCACAGTCGTGCGCTGCCTGTGGATCGCCGTTCGTGAACGTGTGGATGCACAATGGTTTCGTACGCGTCAACGAAGAGAAGATGTCCAAGTCGTTGGGCAATTTCTTCACGGTCCGCGACGTGCTCAAAACCTTGCGCGACCCGGAGGTGCTGCGATTCTTCCTGCTCGGCAGCCATTACAGCGGCCCGATCAATTATTCGGCTGCTCAGCTCGCCCAAGCGGACGAAACCTTGCTCGGGCTCTACCGCGCCTTGAAGGACGCCGGCGGCGACGGTGCAGCGGATGAAGAGACCGTGGCGCGCTTTCGCGACGCCATGGACGACGACTTCAATACCCCGGAGGCGCTCGCGGTACTTCAGGCGACGGCGCGCGAACTCAATCAGGCCAAGGCGGCCGGGCAGGCTTCGGCGGCGGCCAAAGCAGCCGCAACGCTCAAGCACTTGGGCAAGGTGCTGGGCCTGTTGCAACAGGATGCCGACACCTATCTCAAGCGCAGCGCGCAGAAAGGATCGCTCTCCGACGCGGACATCGAACGGTTGATGGCGGCGCGCCAGGCAGCGCGTCAGGCCAAGGATTTTGCAGAGTCCGATCGGATCAGGGACCGATTGACCGCCGCCGGCATCGTTCTGGAGGACCGCGGTGGCGGCAGGACGGACTGGCGGCGCGCCTGAGGGGGCGCGCCGCGCTTAGGCTGCTCGACCTGAGGGCGTCGCGATCCGAGCGTCGCGTCCCTAGATCTGAGCGTCAGATCTGAGCGTCGCGCCCGTGAGGGTCGGGACTCAATCCGAGCGTCGCGACGCGACAATACCGACTGCGAGACCGATCACGGCCGCGATGCCGATGACCTGCCACGGGTTTTCTCGCACGTAGCCGTCGGTCCGCTTACCTACCTGCTGGGCGCGACCCCGCAATTGGGTTGCGGTGTCGGACACCGCGCTCCGGGCCGCCGCCAGCGCGATCTTAACCTTGGCCTTCAGCTTGGCAACTTCGGGCGTATCGACGTCCTTCAAAGAAGTGGTCAGGTCCTCCACATTCTGCAGGAAGGAATTGATCTGCCCATTGGCGAATTCGGCGGCGTCGTTCGCCTTCGATGAATCGGACTGCATGGCTTCTCCTTTAATCTCTAAAATCCTCTGATCCTCGCGCGTCGATCTTTGGCTCCTTCAAGCGCGTCTACCCAAGCTCATGAGGAACGTGATCACGGCGCCGATCAGGAAAACCACGAACAAAATCTTCGCGATGCTCGCTGCACCGACGGCGATCCCGCCGAAACCGAAAAACGCGGCGATCAGCGCGATGACAAAAAATACCACGGCATAGTGAAGCATAATTGTCCCCCTGGTTGAAAAGCATTTCTGCGAGGCATCGAGTATGCGCGGCCGGAAGCATTCGAGCAGTCGGCCGCGTGAGGCTCAAGGCGTAGGATATCGCTCACGATGCGCGGAACAAATCGTCGGAGATCGGGGTTCACGTGAAGACAGTCTTGATCGTCTATCACTCGATGACGGGAGGCACCCGGCAAATGGCCGAAGCGGCAGCTGCCGGCGCGCGCGCCGTGGATGACATCGCGGTGGTGCTCAAGCGGGCCGAGGAGGCGGACGCCACCGACGTGACGTCGGCAGACGGCTACATATTCGCGAGCCCGGAAAATCTGGCCGCCATGTCGGGCATGCTCAAGGACTTCTTCGACCGAACCTATTACGCCGCCCTCGAAAGGCTCAACGGGCGCCCTTATCTGATGTTGATCTGCGCCGGCAGCGATGGCCGCGGCGCGGCCCAACAAATCGCGCGCATTGCAACCGGCTGGCGCCTCAAGGCGGTGGCGGAACCGCTCATCGTTTGTACCCATGCCACGGTGACTGACCAGATTCTCAGGGCGAAGACGCTTGCTGCCCGCGAGCTGCGCGCGTGCGAGGAACTGGGAGAGACCCTCGCTAGCGGTATGTCCTTGGGCGTATTCTAACGGAAGGATCGAGTGTCCGGTCCTCGCGAACAGGTTTGGAGTTCGCCGACGCGGCGTCACGGCGCCGTCCTACAACGGCCGGCGCCGGTCTGTTGCAATCTTGCGCCTGCTCGAGGCTGCATGGCGCAGGGGTCGGGAAGTCACGTATTTTTCTGGGAGGTATTGGAGCATGAAAGCTTTCATGAGAGCCGCCGCGATGGCGACGGTGTTGAGTCTGACGATGGGCGTGGCCTACGCGGGCAAGTACGAAGATACGGTGTCGATGTTCCGCCAGGCGCCGGAGAGCGCGGCATTCTTCCGGCATAGCTACGGCTACGCGGTGTTTCCGACGGTGGGCGAGGGCGGCTTCATCGTGGGTGCGGCGCTTGGACATGGGCGCGTTTACGTCCACGGTCATTTGATCGGCGATACGACCATGACGGAAGTGAGCGCGGGATTTCAAGCCGGCGGCAAAGCTTTCAGCCAGATCATCTTCTTCAAGGACAAGTCCGCGCTGGATGCGTTCAAATCGGGCTCCTTCCAGTTCGAAGCGGGCGCCAGTGCCGTCGCAATCACGGCCGGCGTGTCGGCGAGCGCGGCGACCAACGGCGCGTCGACGACGGCGAGCTTGACCGACCACGATGCGACCAACGCCGGGGCATGGAGCAACGGAACGGCTGTGTTCACGGTGGCGAAGGGCGGCTTGATGTATGCCGCGACTCTCGCGGGCCAGCACTTCTCGTACAAGAATCGAGGGGCTTCCTGAGGGGCTTCCTGAGGTGGAGTTCGCGCGCACAGATGAGTGCGCGTGGGAGCGCGCGTGACATGAGCGCGAGCTGACAGTATGAGGTCACGGGCGGCGACGGCGCCAAGGACGTTCGACAATGGATAGCATCGCCAAGCTCGATAAATTGGTGGCCGAGACCGAGGACCTGCTCGACAGCCTCGGCCAGGAGCGCACGCCAAAAATCGACGCACTGCGCGAACGTTTGCTCGATTCGCTCGAGAACGCCAAGCGCGCCATCCACAATATTGACGTCCACGGCAACGGCCGTGAGCACGCTAGCGGCAGCGACCGGGAGTACGTGCGCGGCAGCGACGACAGCGACACCCGCATCGGCATTCGCGATCTCGCCGGCTCCGTAAACGACTACGTGCGCCGTCATCCGTGGCTCGCGCTCGCGACCGGGGTGCTCATTGCGGCGAGCGCCGGCATTTTGGCGACGTCGGCTACCAAGCGTTCCCTCCGGCACGGACCGTGAAGTGCGTCCTGTGAGGCACGGCGCATGAGTCGAAACGTCGGCGAAGTGCTCGCAGCGACGCTGGCGGAGGTCGGCGTTTCACAAGTGTTCGGCGTGGTGGGCGACGCGCTCAATCCCTTCACCGATGCGATACGACGCGATGAGCGGTTATCCTGGCTGGGAGTCAGGCACGAAGAGGGGGCGGCGCTGGCCGCGAGCGGGCAGGCGAAGCTCACGGGGAGCCTCGGTGTGTGCGCGGGCACCGCAGGTCCTGGGGCGACGCACTTGATCGCGGGTCTGTACGAGGCCAGCCATGATCACGCACCCGTGCTTGCCATCGCCGGTGACCTGCCCAACAGCAAAGCCGGAATCGACTACCTACAGGCGGCCGACCACGTGCAGTCATTCCGGGATGTGTGCGTGTATGCCGCGTCGATCAATTCGGCCGATGCCGCCGGCGCCCAGATCCACGAGGCCATCTCGGCCGCCTATGGATTGCGCGGCGTGGCGTTGCTCAACATACCGCAAGACGTTTTTGCTGCGAGTACCCGGGTTCCGGCCAAGAGCCTCGCGACCTTGCGGCAACGCCCGGAAATATCGCCGGCGGACGCCGATCTCGCCGCTGCGGCGGCGCTCATCGACGCTGCGCGCGACATCGTGATCTTCGTGGGGTTTGGCGCGCATAGCGCCAAAGCTGAGATCGCGGAATTGTCGCGGCGATTGAACGCGCCGATCGTACATACGTATCGCGCGCTGGATATTTACGAATTTGACGACCCGCAGGTGATCGGCGGCTTGGGACTCATCGGTTCGAAGGCGGGATATAAGGCGGTGCAGGACTGCGACCTGTTGCTCATGATCGGCAGCGACTATCCGTATTCGGAGTTCCTGCCGCAAAAGACGAAGGTCATACAGATCGACGAACGCGCCAACGTCATCGGCAGGCGCTTGGCCGTCACCCAGGGCGTGGTGGGCTCGAGTCGCCCGAGCGTCAGTGGTTTGCTGCAGCGAGCGGCACCCAAGCTTGAATCGAAGTTCTTGCGGTCGGCGCAAGCGGACTGGAAGGCGTGGACCGAGATGCTCGACGAAAAGGCGGATCCCGCGCGCAGTCCGGATCGGATTCATCCGCAGTCCCTGGCGCGAGCGGTCAGCGACTTCGCTGCGGATGACGCCGTGTATTGCGTGGATACTGGCGAGGTGACCCTTTGGACGGCCAACTGGCTGCGGCCACGCGGGCGGCAGCAAGTGACCGGATCCTTCAACAACGCCGCGGTGGGCGTCGCGCTCGGCATGGCCAACGGCATCCAGGCGCTCGATACCGCGCGCCAGGTCATCGTCATGTGCGGCGACGGCGGCTTCGCGATGCTGATGCAGGAATTCTTGACCTCCGTTCAGCACGGGCTGCCGATCAAGGTGTTCGTGTTCAACAATTCAGGATGGGGACTCGTGCATCTCGAGATGGAGGGAGCCGGGCTGCCGGTATTTGCGAAGGGAACGAACGTCAAGAATCCGGATTTCGCGATGTTCGCCGAAGCCTGCGGCGCTCACGGCTTTCGCGTGACGCAGCCTTCCTTGTTGCGCGAGACCGTCGCCAAGGCATTGGCGATCAGCGGCCCCGTCATCGTCGATGTGGCGGTCGATCCCACGGAAATACCCGCCATGCCGCGCGTGCCGCTCGGACAGGCCTTGAGATTCGGCATCGGCAAGATGCGCGAGTTGCTGCACAGCTGACGCTGCAGAGCTACTTCTGTTTGCTGGGCGGGCTTGCCGTCGTGGCGGCGTCGAGGCCCGGAACTCCGAAGTGTCCCTCGAGTTTGCGCAGCTTGTCGAGATCGATGGAACCGACGATGTTGACGATGGTGAGTTCGCGAGGTTCGCTCGCGATCAGGGCCATGCCGATCGCCTTCTCGCCCGCGACCATCACGTAGATGTCGACATTGGCGCCAGACTTCCGGTCCTTGGTTTGTACCAATCGGGACCAGCCCGGCGAGGTTAGCTGGGCGTTGACGGCGTCGATGTCCGATTGTCGATAGGCGTTGTCCTCGCCGAAGGTATAGCTTCGCACATAGATTCCGCTCAAGCCCTTGATGACCTCGCGGACCGCGGCATCCTGGGGATCGTCGCCATCCAGGAATTTTCCGGCCATGACCAACAACGACGAATCGAGCGTGATGTTCACCGACTGCGATGCCTTCTTCGTCAAATCAGAGAAATCCGGCAACACCAGTCGGGGCTCGGCGGCGCGACAAGCGACTCCCGATAACAGGAGCGACCCGAACAGCCATCCGATGCACGACAGCTTCACGTGCCGGACGCCTCCCTGACGGTCTGGTAGGCGAGATCGAGCTTCTCATCGGTCAGGCGCAGCGCCTCGACGATTGCGCGCCGCGCCTCGAGTCCCTCGCGCCGTTGTTGTTGGATGTGCAGGTAAATGGAGATGGCCAACAGCACGGCGGCGGCGATGCCTGCGGGGATACGCCAGCGGGCGCGCAAACGATGCCGCTGCGCGGACGCGACACGCGCCATGACGCGCCCCGTGAAACCCTCCGGGGGATCGACGGGCCTTAGCGCCGCACGCAACGCGGCTTCGAGATCGTCAGTCATGTCGCATGATCTTCGAGGCCCTCACGCATCACACTCAAGGATCGCTTCAAATGGCTCTTTACGGTATTGAGCGGCATCTCCAGAACCTGCGCGATATCCGTGGGGTCCAAATCGTCCTGATAGCGCAGCGTCACGACGGCGCGTGCCGCCGGAGTCAATTGCAGCAGCAGCGCTCGTAGGCGGCGCTGCAGCAGTGGATCTCCCGGATCCTCGCTGCCGATGTCGTGTGCTTCGTCTTCCAGGGACGTGACGTTGACGAGCGCGCTGCGGCGTAGAGCATCGATCGCCCGGTTGGCCGTGACCCGGCGCAGCCAGAACCTCAGGTGTTCGGCCGTGTCGATCGAGTTCAGCTTGGCGTGCAGCTGCATGAATACTTCCTGGGCCAGGTCCTCGGCCGCGTGCACGCTGCCGAGCATGCGCAAGCCTAAGCCGAACACTTGCTTTCGATGCGCGGCCACCAACGCCTCGAAGGCAGCCATGTTGCCGGCGCGTGCCTTGGCGAGGTCATCGTCCACCGCCGCCTTAGAATTGCGCCGCCGCCGGCCTTGGGAGCGCGTCCTGCCCGGCGATCGCCTTGCCGATGTGAAGCTCCTTCTGAAGCTTCGCCACGTCGCTCAAGTTGACCGACCCTACGATATTGATGATGGTGAACTCCCGCGGTTCGCTCGCGACCAGGGCGAAACCGCGAGTCTGTTCGTTCTGGATCAACATGTACATGTCGACATCCTCGCCTTTGTCTCGATCGTGCACGGTCATAATCGAGGTCCAACCGGGTGCACCGAGCTGGCTGCGCACGGCATCGACATCGGCGCGCGAATAGGCCGACTCTGTGTCGAATTGAAAGCTGCGCACCCGTATCGACTGGATCCCGCGCAAGAGTCTCTTGGTGGCCGCGCTTTGCGGATCCTTATCGTCCATGAACAGTCCCAGGGTGTGCAGCAGCAAGGGTCCGAGGTTTATATCGACGCAGTCCGTTGCCCTGGTTTTCAGAGGCCTGAAGTCGGGGATGTCTATCCTGGCATTTTGCGTCATGGCGGCTGCAGAGACGGCTATCCCCAACAAGGCGGTGCATATTTTGGTGTGCATGATGTCCTCCTGAAGAGATCATACGAACGTGAGCGCATCCGAGGGTGCAGGGTGGTTGCGGCAAGTTGCCGCACCCACTGGCTGGCCGTACACTAGCGCGCCCGCGAGGCGGCAGTTCCCGCGTATCCGGGGTGTAGCTCAGACTGGTAGAGCGCTACGTTTGGGACGTAGATGTCGCAGGTTCGAATCCTGTCACCCCGACCAATTGGCCGATGACGAGAACGCGGGAAGTCCTATATAATCCGCGGCCACTTACGATTCGGTATGTGTGGTCCCGAGCATCGGCCTGGAAAGGTTACGATGGGCGCTGTAAACCGTTGATTTATATTGCGCCCGTAGCTCAACTGGATAGAGCACCGGCCTTCTAAGCCGGCGGTTGCAGGTTCGATTCCTGCCGGGCGCGCCACCTGTCGAAAGTTTTGAGACGATGGTGGACGTAGCTCAGCTGGTAGAGCCCCGGATTGTGATTCCGGCCGTCGCGGGTTCGAGTCCCGTCGTCCACCCCACTTCTTGATTTTTAAGGTTTAAAAGCCCTGATCCCATTGGGGTCGGGCTTTGCGTTCGAGCCGCGAGCCATCAGCCATCGTTGAAAACGGCCAGTTGCCCGCGGCGCCCGCGATGCGCTCCAAGATGGCGACTGGATCATCATCGACGGGCAGATACTGTGTGGTGGCGCGGCCCAAATTTTCTGAAAAAGGCCAATCCTGCGCTCGGACTTCTGAGCTTGACTTAACGAACGGAGCCAGTCCGCGTGTTGAGGTCGGCCAGACTGCGCTTCATCACGTCACCGCTCACGGCCGTCTTGGAAGATGGCGTTCGCCCCGAGGAATGTCGCCATCATCGATCTACCACGACTTTTCTCGAGCGACGGCTTCATGCCCCATGGCATGTGCTACATGTGGCGTCCGGCGATCCTGGCGGTTCATGTCGGCGCGGATTCATCCATCGCGCTCGCGTACTTCACCATTCCCTTCACTCTCGTGTACTTCGTCCGAAAGCGCGCCGAGCTGCACTTCCCGTGGATATTCTCGAGCTTCGCGATCTTCATCGTCGCCTGCGGCATATCTCACGTGATGGAAGTCTGGACCATATGGTTTCCGAACTATTGGCTCTCCGGCGGCGTCAAAATCATCACCGCACTCGCCTCGGTGGTGACAGCCATCCTGCTCGTCAAATTCGTTCCTGCTGCCGTGCGTTTTCCGACCCCGTCGGCGCTCCTGGCAGCGAATGAGAATTTGGCGCGCGAGATCCTCGAGCGTAAAGGCGCGGAGCAGAAGGTCATCGAAGTGAATGCCTCACTCGAAGCGCGCGTGCTCGAACGCACGCAGCAGTTGGCGGCGGCGAATCAGAGTTTGATTCAAATCAATGCCCGATTCGCCATTGCCGCGGGCGCGGCGGAGCTGGGCTTCTGGGACTTCGATGTCGTCGCCCAAACGCTGCTCTGGGATGACCAGATGTTCGAGATGTACGGCCGGCCTCGGCAAGCGGGGGTTCAGCCTTATGAACTCTGGACCAGCAGCCTGCATCCCGAGGATCGTGCCGCAACCGAGAAGGCGCTCCTGGACGCTATCGCCGACGGCGACAGATTCGCAACCGAGTTTCGGATCGTTCGGCCAAGCGGAGAGACGCGGCACATCAAGGTATCCGCCGCCGTCATTCGCGACGCCACCGGAAGCGCGATATTGATGCATGGCGTCAACTTCGACCTCACCGAGCACAGGCTCGGCAGTGAAGCGCAGCAACAAATGACTGCATTGGTGCAGTCCACGTCCGATGCCATCATCACCAAGGACATGCAGGGCATCATCCGCAGTTGGAATGCCGCCGCGGAGGACATGCTCGGCTACACGGCGGCGGAGATCATAGGGCAACCCGTGACCCGCTTGATACCCGGCGATCACAAGACGGAGGAGTCCGGAATCATGGCCCGGATCAGGCGTGGGCAGAGAATCGTCCCTTTTGAAACCGTACGCCTCATGAAAGATGGCAAGTCGTTAGAAGTGACGGTCACCGTTACGCCCATTTTTGGCGACGCCGGGCAGATCGTCGGCGCGTCGAAGATCCTGCGCGACATGACTCCTGCACGATTGTCAGCCGAAGCGCTGCAGGCGGTGAATGTCGAATTGAAGCTGCTGGTCAAGACGCGCACCGCAGAACTCAAAGAACGCGAATCTTTGCTTCAAGAAGTCCACCATCGCGTGAAAAACAATCTGCAAATCATCTCGAGCCTCATCAACAGGCAAGTGCGGGGCCTCGAAGACGAATCGAGCCGGGCGGCACTGCAAGATTGTCAATCGCGTGTGATGGCGATGGCGCAGATCCACGAGATGCTGTACCAGTCGGCAGACTACGCACGGGTGCCGTTCGCCAAATCCGCACGAGAGCTTGCGGAACGAGTACTCGTTGCCTCGGGACACGCGAACGGAGCCGTGGGTCTTCATTTCGAATTGGAAGATTTGTCGTTGCGAGTAGAACATGCAATTCCATGCGCCCTCATCCTCAACGAACTCGTCGCCAACGCTCTCAAGCATGCGTTCCCGAACGGCGCCATTGGAACGATCCGCGTGGAGTTTAGACACGCGTCGGATCACCTGGTGTTCCTGTCCGTCGGCGACGATGGAGTGGGCATCTCGCCGGGTTTGGATCTGGACAGTCTGACGTCAGTGGGCGTGCAGTTGGTCAGGACCCTGGTCAAGCAACTCGAAGGACGCCTCGAGATCATCCGTGCACCGGGCAGCAATTTTCGAATTACATTTCCCCTGGAGTCTCGCGCATGAACACCGACGTGTCCCATACGATGAAACCGGCCACGCCGCCGCCGCCGGTCATCCTGATCGTTGAGGACCAGCTGATTTTGGCCGAGGATTGGCAGCGCACCTTGACCGACTTTGGATACGACGTATTTGCAATCGCGTCCTCTGCCGCGGAGGCCGTGAGGCTCGCGGATGAACGCTGCCCTGATCTCGTGCTCATGGATATCCGGATCAAAGGCAAACTCGATGGAATCGAGACCGCGAAAATCTTCAGGACGAAGTTTTCGAGTGCGCTGATTTTCCTGACGGCCCATGGGGACCAGGCGATGATCGGAAGGGCGAAAGAGACCGAACCGGACGGCTTCTTGCTCAAGCCGGTAAGCAACATGCAGCTGCGCACTACCGTGGAAATCGCCCTGTACAAGCACCAGCTCGAGCTGGTGCGCCAGAAATACGAGGAATCTTTACGCCAGGCGACGCAGATCGCGGAAAGAGCCAATAGCGCCAAGAGCCTGTTTCTCGCCAACATGAGCCACGAGATTCGCACGCCGATGAATGCAGTGATCGGACTTACGTATCTTCTCGAGCAGACCGAGTTGAACTCCGAACAGACGGGTCTTGTCGCCCAAATCAACCTCGCGAGCAAGTCGCTGCTGGCCGTCATAACGGATGTGCTCGATCTTTCGAAGATCGAAGCCGGCGA
>Ga0116231_10009091_pt1 | contig 17005 bp, 9 predicted proteins | sample S1TSphgellanicum_2_FD_89695 | JGI IMG/M metagenome (GOLD analysis project Ga0116231, IMG submission 89695) | Host-associated microbial communities from peat moss isolated from Minnesota, USA - S1T2_Fd - Sphagnum magellanicum MG | ecosystem: Host-associated > Plants > Peat moss > Unclassified...
ACAAAATTAAAATTTTTTCACAACCCTCATTTATAAAAACCTACCACTCTCCCCCCTCGAAAAAAAAAACGTCCCCCCCCCCCCCCCCCCCCATACTTGTCCTTTCAACTTAGTTAGACAACTTTATGAAGTGTCTCCCCAAAGCTTCTTGACAAAACCAACAAATAACCAACCAACCTTCCTTCATAGATTAATCCTCATAAACTATTCACTAACAGAATGACTTTTACAAGAGTCAAAAGCTAAGATTTCTTACATGTGTTTTATTGCTACAATTCACCCATGTTGCTTTAAAGATCCACAAAGAATCTAACATATGTTGGCATATATAGTTTGTTTTCTTATGGTAGAATTCTATTATCCTTGACAACATTTTCCTAAACCTTTAGGAGTTTCATTTGGTTTTTGTGTCCCATATTTCAGGGATAACTTCTTTCCTAAAACCCTAAAACCCAGCCTTAAAATTTGCCCTGTAACTGTCCCAAATAATAATACATTGAAACCAGCCCCATTTGAACATGGAACTGACAATTCTTATCAAGACAAGAACTGTCAATTCAAAGAACTAGAACTCAAATTGTTTTTGACCCTGCCCTAAAACAGATGGGTTTAGTGTTCGAAAATTTTAATTAAACCTGAAAGGGGAGGTCCTTTGATTTAATGAAAATGCCTAAACCTAAATCCTATGGTTCCCTTAAGTACAGCCACATTATGTCTGGATCTTTCCTTAGCCAAACCATCCTCAATAAATGGACCTTATGCAGAACCTCCCTGCACCACCAGGCTCAAGAGGGAAGTTCTTGCTTGGGAATTGTTCCCAACAACAAAAGCAAAAATCTCTGAGGTGGTTGCAAGTTGCCAAAAGAAATAGACATGACTTTGTTGCTTCGGAACAAGGCTAAGTAATTTTCAACCTTGTCGACTCAACAAAGTAGTATGTAGTCTAGGACGTTGAAAGTGCTTTTGACCGGATCCTTGTAAAGAGCTCTGAACTTTATTTGCCACAATAAGGGGCTTCCCCTGGTGTGGGCCAAGCCCTCTCCCTAGGGCCTGACCCACCACTTTATCCTTTCCCTCTTGCAAGCATAAAGCTTTGGTTATGCCCTCCATTTGATCTCTTTCCGCACCCTAAACCCTACCCACTTACATGGACATGAAAAGACACATGAAAAAAACACATGAAAAGATTAAAAGCTTTACAACTATTTTTAAAAATACCCTTTCAAAATCATCACCTCTTTATCATTAAAAAAAATTTTACATTTCTCTTTAAGCACGAAATAAAAATAAAAATATTTATTTAACTATTAAAGTACATTCCATAATTTTCAGAAATGATTATATGATTTATATTTATAATTTAAAAAATATTACATGGAATATAAACCTGCTCCTTCTATACCGTTATTCTTACCTCTTTCTCATACAAGTGAAACTAAAATAATCATAAAGTTAAAAATTAATTTAACTATTAAGTACATTCCATGAATTTTTTTAAATGATTATTAAATCAATAAAATTTCATCTCTTTTATCATTATTCTTATCTCTTTCTCTCATTTTCAAAGTGAAGCTTAAAATTAAAAAAATTAAAGATTTATTTAACTACCTATTAGTAGAGTACATTCCATCAAATCAGAGCTTTTTACCCTAGCCATAGGGTTGGAGTGGGAATTTTAACTTGTAAATGAGGGCTGAAGTTGGGTATACCTGAACCTCATAATTGATTCTTTATAAAAAAAAAGGAGAGAAGAGTAAGTTTTCACCCATTCTTCAAAGTGGTTGGCCTTGGGTGAACCAAGGTTAACTCTGGCTAGTTGAAAGTACTTTGGCTATGAATAATTATCAAATTGCCTCATTTTATAATGACAATTCATTCTTGACTTCGAGACTTTCTTTTTGAGTTGAGTTTATGGTAGGGGTTTCTCAAAAACGACAGATGAGCCACCTATTCCCCCCAAGATCTTTACAAAAGCCCATTCTACCTTGGCTCCAAGTGTTGGAGGACCCATGTATATATGCTACATGCCTTTCTTGTTCATCTCTGTTAATAGTTTTGACACTTTTGGCCCCACGTGGTTCTTGCTTCTTGGTGGCTTTTATCCTAAAACCGAAGGGAACTAACAACAATGGCTGGAATTAGGCCGTAAGTAGGCCTTTCAGATCAACTCCATAGGTGAACAATGGCACGTGCATTTTGTCCCAACAGCTTTGTATATCAGTTATCTCATTTTGATATTGAATATTTGCATTGTTTTCTGACTACAAAAATATGCTTCTTTGTTTCTCTTCTCATTTGCTAACTTACCTTTTTTTTTCCCCCTTCTTTGTGAGGAACTTTTGATCCCTTTGTTACTTTAATACCAGGCTTAACTTTCTCTAGTATGTTGTGTTTAACGATATAAAGCTGGATTCACACCAAGCAATACTAGGGGCATTTTTGTTCCATTTAACTTTAGCTTGGTTAGGGGTTAAAATGATTAAAGTTTAGAGAGTAATGCTAACCTTTGAACTCTTCATGGAAGGGGACAAATAATAATAATAATTTTAATAATAATGCAATGAATTAATTTAACTTTACATTGAGTGGTTCAGACCTAGGGTGGAAATGTAGATGACACCTAAAATCATAAAAGGAGATATTTAAATCTCTTGAATTCAAGGGGTCAAACTAGGTAATCTTTTTATTCCAGTCTAACATGCTGGTAAAGCTTTAAAAAAAATTGAACATATTTATTCCTAGGTATCAGGTACTCCAATGTCCCTCCAAGAGACTTGTCAACTCATTTTGTGTGAATGGGATAGAATTAAGGTTAATTTGATATTTGAGTTTATTTGTTTATTCCCTTTAACACCTTGGTCTGAATCTAGCTTAATTTAAGCAAACCACTAGAAAAATCTAGCAAACTACATAAGCATCATAAAACAAGCAAATTAACAACAAAAATTGTTACAGTCCTCTTTGGCATTCAAATCCATCAATCTACAAAAAGAATCAATATTGGTGAAATTGTGCTTTCTTGGGGAACAAACAAGTTTTTCACTCAACAAGCAGAAAGACAGACACACACACCACAATGTGGTCCAACCGTGTGAAGATACTTACATACTCTTTTCCTTTAATCAACTGTTGGAAAACCTTGTTTTGTGTGAGTAGGTTGAGACTTTACACAGCGAGCCTATTCTGTTGGAACCTCAGGACCTGCTGCCTTATTGAGCAAAAGTTATGGTAGACATACACAAAACACACAACACACACACACATAGACAAACAATTGCACAGTTCCAATCTAGTCCTTAAAAAATGGAGCATTGCCATTCCATTGTTGATGATGATGACTAAGGGCTTTGAAATTTGTTCCATGCTATATTGGTTGGCCTTACCTCTTTGTATTTTGTAGCCAACCTATGTGATTCCAATGTGGCAAAGGAAGTTGGAATGAAGAAACAAATCCGAGTTGGAGGTGGGCACCTTCAAACTCCAGCAATCTATTATGTAAGAATTGTTTTTTTTTCCTTGGGCTGCCAAAGAAAACAAATTCATTGTGAAGAAAGAGAGCATGTAATAATTTGAAGTCCCAATTCTCAATTTGTCTCAGTTTTGTAGGTAGCGAAAACTAGTGTTGTTGATTGAACAATCTGCAATGTCATCAAGCACATAATCTACACAACACTTGATTTTCCTTTTGTTTTCCTGGCAACTCTTCAAGGTCACTCTTCAAGATGAGTTGCTGAATTAAATTCTTCAATGGGGCTAAAAAGTTGTACCATTCTTTTATTTTAGTTTTTGGTAAAGAGACATGTCTCAAGTCTCAACACAAGGTCAGTCTTGGAAGCAAAGCTGGATAGATATGATCATCATAGAGGCAGTGTGACAATTTAACCACCACCCATCAAACCCAGTTCAACTATCTGCTTGAATCTGGAGTGCAATGGTCTCTTGCTAATTGATTGTAGCCTGAGTCCCAATTGCAGGGCATATTCTTGTTGTGTACTAGCAAAAACAGCCAGTCCCCATTGAAAATTCAGTATGAAATGATTATGAAAACTCAAACTTGAAATAGTATACAAACTACCACCTCACAATCAGCTACTTTAAACCAATGCTATTCATATATGTATAGCTCAAAGAGCTAAGTTTTGAATCAGCTGAATCAATTCTGATTTGAAAGGAACTGTGCAGAGAAACAAGGAGGAAGCCCCAGTAATGTGATCCAGTCTTTCAAACCCTACAAGCTAAATTGGAGTCCTTTGAAGGAAAGAAGCAGGTGTATGTGTGTGTGTGTGTGTGTGTGTGTTTGTTTTGCTGTCTCTACTGGTCCATCAGAGGTTTCAAGTTTCTGGATTCCTGGTTTATGTGTGGAACTGGAATCCAGAGAATTCCAATTTAATTTTGCAGAACCAGAGGTTCTTCATAAGAGGAAAGAACCACCCAATGTTGGAAATTTCTAGCAAGCATGATTATCCTACTAGTCAGAGAAACACCTTTCCCTGAATTGCTTGGATTACTTAAACACCTTTACTGGGGTAGTGGAGATGCACGAATTGGACCCAGACAAGTTACAGCAGGTTGTTGCAGCTTGCAAGCAGGACGAGAAAAGGGGAACACTAAAATGAAATTCAAAAGTAAGACCTGAGTTGTGATGGCCATAATCGAAGAAGGCAAGCGAGGAATCACCACCACCATCACCACCACCCCATGTACGAAAAAAGCTTTACCAAAATCCGCTACCGAAATGCCTCAGAACTTACCCCCGATGCGTGAACGCTCATCAGCTGCTTGCCCTGTACATGCCACACAGCGACGAGCCTACAGATCGCAGGCACAACAAAGCAAAATGAGGAAACAGATCACTCTTATCGCATATTCATTGCCGAGTTCTCTCATATTGAGGAGTATATAAACCCCTTCGCTATGTAAAGCACTTCATACCTTTCTCGGCCTTTTGGCTAAGATCAAGCGTAGTATCTGTTCTTGTCAGTGTGATATCTGATACGAGGTTCATCGAACCTCATGATATTAATCTAAATTTTCTTGGGGGCGAGGCTGTCTGGTAGCTTGCTGCCTGGGCCTGCTCGCGTTGCCTTGGTCTTGCACTGCTTGCTAGGATGGCACACCCCTCCCCCTCCGGGGAAACCAAAAAACTGAAAGAAGGATTGTTCAAAACTTGGGGCTGCCTTGCGATCTTTTGTTTGTAGCTGAATGGAAATTATCTATAGGAAGATGTTAAAAAACTGGCAATCATTGTTTGAAAAAGTTGGCCACACCTGGCTATAAATACAGGAATACGGTAGTACTGATGTTCCACTACTTTTGCAGCATCAGTAGTGCAGTTGGCAGAGATCCGAACATGTCTGCACTGCCTTTGAACTTCTGCATCAATTCTTTGGAGTTGCACTGAGGATTTTAGGTTGGTTGCCATGGAGTCTTGTCCGTTCTTTGCTTGTCTTGTTACAGATCAGCAAACAGTTAAGAAGTTCATAATTCATATCCCAAGAGACCGAAGAGCAACTACACTGGTGCTCATTATTTGACCCTCCAAATTAAAATTGGATGAAGAAAAGTGAAAGCAAGCGGGTGTGGCATGAAATATCTGCAGGATCAGCAGAGTTTTCTAGTTCTTGTTTCAAAGGTTGTCATGAAATTGTAGCTTGGAAACCTTCAATTTGCAACTACATGCTTTAATCCAGAATGTGTAATACTATGTGGACACCAGCTCACAGGGTTTTAAGCTCCTCTTTTGCAGGCTGGCTGTGCAGTTCCCATGTAATCAGCTGGTTGCATGTCAGACCTCCAGCAAAGGATCCGGTCCAGGCAATGCTGCCAATCTGTCTACAGAAACTAATTTAGAGCAACCAGTTGGTAAGCAAGGCAACATGGACATTTGTAGCACATATGGGGATCTGGCCAGACTCTGCAGACAGGGGTGAGTGACTGAAGTAGTGCATAGCTTAGGTCCTGTGGACCCACAAGGCATTGGAGCACGATACTGGATGTATGCCAGTGTCGTATAGGCATGTGCAATGAAGAAATCCTTGGAAGATGGGAAGCAGTTACATTATCACATCATCAAATCAGGGTTTAAGCCAGTTGTTTTTCTATGGAACAACCTTCTCAGCATGTATGTCAAGTGCAGGAGTATTGTTGATGTGAACCAAGTGTTTTACAACATGCCCACACTGGATGGGGTTTCATGGATCACCATGATCTCTGGATATGCTCAGCAGGGGTATGGTGAACAGGCCTTCTACTTATTTGGGCTCATGCAACAAGAGGGTTTGAAGCAGTGGTGTCCTCCATACAATTGGAAGTCCAGGAACAACTCTGAAACAGGGCACGAAGGTGCACTCACGCATCATAGAAGCTGAACTTGAGTCAAACATCCACCTGGTGACTGCACTTATCAGAATGTATACAAAGTATGGTAGTTTGGCAGATGGTCACTGGGTATTTGACAGAATGCTGACACAAGATTTGGCGTCATGGACTATGATGATTTCAGGATATGTTAAGCAGGGATATACTGAAGAGATATTTAAACTCTTTTACCAGATGCATGCAGATGATTTGAAGACTGACAAGGCCACATTATCAGCATTCTCACTATGTGTGTAAGTCCAGCACTGCTGGAACAGGGTAAGCACATCCATTGCCAGAGTATAGCAGATGGCTTAGAGACAGATGTCCAAGTAGCAAATGCACTCATCAGTATGTATGTTCAAAGCGTTGGCATGGTAGATGCACACCATATTTTTGACAAATTACCTGAATGAGGTGTATTCTCATGGACAGCCATCATAGGAAGATATTCTTAGCAACAGTGTAGAAGGAAGTTCTTGAGCTCTTGCAGCAAATGCTAAAAGAAGGTTTAGAGCCATACAAGGTCATGTTCGTGAGCTTCCTCAATGCTTGTGCAATCCCATGAGCAGTTCTGAAAGAAGGGAAGAAGATCCATGTTGTTAGAGTTGGATTTGGATCAGACACTTCCTTTAGGAAATGCCTTGGTGAGCATGTATTCATGGTGTTGAACATGCACAAAAGGTGTTTGACAAACTGCCAAGAAAAGATGTTTCTTGAATGGCAATGATTTTTGTTTGTGATTAGCATGGTCTTAGTAAGGAAACAATGTAATCTCTCTTCGTAGAAGGTGTGAAGCTAGACGAGGTCACTTTCAACACTACCCTTGTAACTTGATGTAGTTAAACTATTATTTATGTAATTATTTAACGGGTAAATTTATTTGTTAATGAGATTTCATAGTTTAATTATGATTTGGTCATAGTGTTTGACTTTCACATGAAAATTTATGTGAAAAGTCATGTGATAAATCTTTGGCATATGAAGGTGCATTGATTTTCACATATTTATGTGAAAATCAAGTGAAAAGTTTTTGGCACATTAAGGTGCATTGGTTTTCACATGATAATTTATATGAAAGTCATGTGAAAAGTCTTTGCACTTTATTATGCATGTGAAATCACATGGGAGCCATGTGATGTGTAGACTTTAGGAAATTTCTTGTTTAATTTTCTTTTGGTTAATATATATGGGTGTTTGTGACCTTTGAAAACACCTTCACTTGATAGAAATAAGTTGTTGTATGAATGTAAAATTTCATGAAATAAAATTGTAAAAGGAATTAAGATTTTAATTTTGAAAGGTTTTGGTGTAATTTATGTGAAGTCCATGGTAGGAGAATGGTGTGGCATATTAATTATACATAGACAATAGGAAGGTGAAAAAATATTTATGCAAACATGAACATAAATTTCCATAGCTATGTAATAAACATACATAGTTTTGGTCTTAAACCCGCTTGTGATTTACACCTTCAATGTTTGTGCAAGCCTAATAATGTTGGATAAAGGCAAAAGGGTTCATGCTTGCATTGTCAAAGTAGGATTGGAAAAAGATGTGTTTGTTGGGAATGTTTTTGTTGACATCTATTCAAAGTCTACAAATCTGCAAGATGCATGTCAAACATGTGACAACATTTCTTATGTGTGATGTAATCTCATGGTCTACAATGATCTTATGCCCAACACATGCATGAGTGAATGGCTTTTCAACTATTTGAACAAATGCAACATGAAAGAATGAAACCACATTTATGGGTGTTTTTTCAACTTACACTAATGTGGACTTGTTGAAGATGGTCGGTGTTACTTTCAGTCCATGAACAAAGATCATGCCATGATACCAACCATTAGACATTAGGGTTATTATGTATGTTTATCCCTCTAATGGTCTGTACCTGTTATTCTTTTTAGTCTTGTTTGTCTTTCTAGAAGGTTCCAAACTTGTTTTTCTCTGCCCCCTTCACCTATTTAGTGCTTGGGTTATCCCTTTTTTCCAAAGAGGGCACACCTTCACACTAAATCAACTTTTAAATTTGTAGCTAGTCAATTGTCAATATCTTTCCATTCCCTTTTTGCTTTAGTAGATAACATCATAAAATTTGACTTTTTTAGCTAGAAAATCTAACATGATATTAGAGCCAAAGGGATTGAAGTGAGAAAGTTTAGAAATAGGAAAAATTTGGAAGTTCAAGGAAATCAACAAGAAAATTTTCAAATGGCATAAAGAGCTAAAGAAGTGGAGGATATAGAAGACCCAATTGGTTTAGGAAAGTCTTCAGATCTCAAGGCTTTTTTCAATTGTTCCAAAAGCATGCTCCTAGCTTTGATATCTCCATATTAGAGTTTAGTTGTCTTGAAGGAAGTTATAATTACTCTATCTGGTCATTTAGGATGATGAACCTATTACAAAAAGAAAATCTCTAAAAGTGTGTAGAGAACCCAAAAGATGATTTCATCAAAGTTGTAGAAGTTATTAATCCAAGGCTGTAAATGCAATAAATGTCTCAATCAAGGACACTATGATTCCATTTGTCAAAAGATTCACAAATTCTAATGATTGTTGGGAACAACTTAGAGAAAAATATGAAGCTAAATCAAGTTCTAGGAAACTAATACTATTGAAAAAAATTGTCTCTATAAGGCCATAAAAGGAAAATAATATGGATGCTACTTCAAGGAGGTTAAGGAAATATTGGACCAATTAGAAGGTATTGATTTCTCCATTCTTGATGAACTAATCATTGTAATGATATTGAATCATCTTCCATTCCATTACAACATCTTTGTCAAAACTTTGACCAACAAAGATTCTTTGCCTTCTTGGGAAGAACTAGAACCTTGATTGTTAAATTAAGAATTGAATATCAAACTAAATGTTGATATAAAAAACCTTGAGTGATGCCATGGTTGTTCATGGTAGGATGCAAAAGTTCAAACCTCAAGGCTCTAGCTTGAATCTTAAGGACATAATGTTTGCAAAAAGGCAAAGTTGACCAAAAATACCAATAAGGAGACTAGATGAACATCGGTAACCAAAATTAATTATTTTTTATTTGAACAAACAACTCATTGGAAAAAGGAGCTTTCTAACAAAAGACCATTAGAGCTTTTGAACAAACCCAAGTAGCTCCAATCCTTGAAGATGCCATTATTATGGAGCTAGGGGACATTTAGGGCATGAATGCAAAATTCAACAGTTGGTGGAGAAAATTACAAATTTAAATGGACAACTTTGCAACTTGGGTAGGAGACACCAAACAAACTATATGATGTTTAATCCACCATTTGAAGAAGATTACAAAAAAACATTTACCTTAGGAGATGAACAAAAAAGTTTAAAAGGTCTAGAAAGATACCTAACTAAACTATCAACAAATTTTTCTTAGTACTTTGATTTTGGAGCGACTAGGCATGTAATAGGCAATAATGACCTTCTAGTTGTCTTAAAGAAATGACCCCACATAAACGCCATAACTACTATAGCAAGAGAAAATCACCATGAAGTTGGAGAAGGAAACATGATTACATAATTCAAAATTGGAGATAAAACATATATCTAATATTTCTTATGCACCAATCATCAAGAAAAAACTATTGTAGATAGGACACATTGTTGATTTTGGATTTAATGTAGAATTTCTTCTCAACGCATGTCTAGTCAAAAATATAAGAATGAGAGCGATTGTTCTAAAATGCACAAGAATAAACATAAGAGTTTTATACAAGCTAAAAGGAAAGCCTTTTTTGAACTTTGAGGTAAAAATCATTTTTGAAAACACTAATGCATCATCTAATCCAACCATAACCAAGACTATTTTTGGCATCACATCTTGGGCCACCTAAACTTTGAAGCATTGCACAAATCACAAATAAAGAAAGGGCTTTAGGCATACCCAAACTTCCCTGAATATAGCTCACTTGTGAAATATTTCTTAAAAGGAAGCAATCAAGGAAAAAAATTCCAAAAACAAGTGAACAAAAAGCAAAAGGGAACCTTTGAACTTGTGCATAGTAACATTTATGGGCCTTTCATCGCCAAGTCCATTGGAGGAGCCGACTACTTCATAATTTTTATAGATGATAAGAATAGGATGATGTGGATCAAAAGTTTCAAGAGCAAGGATCAAGTTTTAAAGGTGTTTTAAGAATTGAAAAGCTCTACTAAATTAGAAACTAAGAAGAGGATAAAAATCCTTAGATTTGATGACAAAGGTGAATTCAAGTTTGAAAAATTCATTGAATTTTGCAATCAAGAGGGAGTAAGAAGGGAATCAATGTAAACTTATTCACCTTAGCAAAATGGAGTTGATAAATGCCAAAACCATACAATTTTGGAAACTACAACATGCATAATAGTAAAAGGAAACCTCCCAAGGTTCTTTGGGTTAAACTAGTACATGCAACATGCTACTTGGTGAATAGAAGGCCATCAAAGACACTTGACCAAAAAACACCTTTAAAAGTTTTTTCAAGAAAAAAACCACATTTGAAATTTTTTAAGGTTCTTGGACCACAAACATACATACATGTTCCCGTAACTAGCTAGAAGGACAAACTAGATGAAAAAATTGTGAAGGGAACCTTAGTTGGTATAGATGAAGAGAGGAAAGGCTACAAATGTTATGTACTTAAGTGAAGAAAATGGTTACCTCTAGGGATATAATCATAAAGGAAGAAAAAAATCGCACACACCATGTAGATGTGGGTAGAAATGAAGATGTGGTTGATGAAAATGAAGTGAAAATAGGAAGATCTATTTTCTTCCTTCAAATTGGACACAAACTATCAAAAGGAACAACAAATTTATAATAATAACCTTGGCATCATGTTCCTTGAAAATCAAAACCTAGTTGAAGTTGAAACACAATAATCCAATCTTGACAAAAATTGAGATTTGGAGAAAATGAATAAAAGACAACTAGATAGTATCGTTCAAATGTACCAGGGAGGAAAAGAATGAATGTCCAAGAACCCAAAAGGTCCACCAGAGCACAACTGATACCTATCAAATTGAGAGTCTATATCAATTTAACAAATGAATCCAACATAAACATCACATTCTTTGATGCAATTATAGATGATAAGTGAAGAAAACCATGGAGGAAGAAATGGAATTCATTTCCAAGATTCGTATCTTGTTGTTAGTGAAACTATTTTGAGGCCATAAACCAATTTCAATCAAATGGATTTTTAGAATCAAAGAAACTCAAGACAAGCATACCAAATACAAAGCTTGCATGGTGGTATGAAGATGTGAGCAAAAGACCAAGATAGCCTACAACAACATGTTTTCTCCTATGGCAAAGTGGACCACCATCAAATTGGTCACAACAATTGTTGTTGTTCAAGGTTGGGAATTCCATCACATGGATGTCAAATTAACCTTCCTAAATGGGAAGATTAAATAAGAACTTTACATACAACAACCCTTAGGATTTGTCATCCAAGGACAAAAATGATTAGTTTACAAGTTCAACAAAGCCCTATATGGACTCAAGCAGGCTCCAAAATAATTGACATTTACTTAACATATCAAGGATTAGACAAGATCACACAAGATGAAAATTTATACCAATTGAAAAACTAAGAACAATTATTCCTTGTGATAGTTTATTTAGACAATATCTTCATCATTAGCAACAACACAACCAACATCAATTAGATCGAAACAAGACTAGAAAAACAATTCAAAATGTCAAATTTAGGTTTAGCCTCAAGATACTTAAGGCTTGATCTCAAACAACAGCCTCAGGGAACATTTCTTCATCAAAGTCATTTAATACAAATTTATTTTTTGAATGTGGGATATCAAATTACAATCCCTTGAACATACCATTCGTTAAAACTTTGAAGTTACAAGTTGACATGAATTCCCCCGAGGTTGACCCAACATACTATAGCCAAAACTTAGTTGGTAAGTTGATCTTTTTTACAAACATGAGACTTGACATTACATTTGCAACAAACCTTGCAAACATATATATGCAAAGACCTCAAGAATCACATTTAAAAGTTGCCAAATCAAAAATTTCAATATCTTAAAGAGATTGTCAAATCATGGTTATTTTATAGAAGGGGAACAAACCTTGCTCTCATTGGATTCACTAATGTAGATTGGGGAGGAGATATATATTTTAGAAAATTGACTAGAAGGTATTTCTTTATAGTAGGAGGAACCCCAATCACTTGGAACAACAAAAAAAAAACTTTATGGCCTTATGATTTGCAAAATTTAAATTTAAAACATTCATAGAAGTTGCAAAAGAAGGATAATGGCTCATGAACTTACCTGCTGGACATGACATGACTAGTGTATCAATTGTACCCATACATTGTGACAATGGAAGTTGCATCAAAGATCACTAAGGACCCAATATACCACTTCAAGACGAAAACACTTCACCATCCACCTCAAGTACATACAACAATTTACAAAAAATGGCCAAATCAAAGTCAACTATATCCCATCTATAAAACAACCAACTAACATATTCACAAAAAATTTAAGAAAAAGAAATTTTATGCAATATAAAAATTTAACAAGGGTAACAATGTAATAGAAAAAAAATTGCTTCATTTCGTTCAACAAGGAGACCAACACTCCCAATTGTGTTCCTCCTTTTCCATGAGGTTGTCCAACTACTACTTGTAACACTAATGGGATTCTTACAATTCATGTATTCTTGATTGTCACTCCACCAAGGCATTGACTTGCTTTTTCCACCATTTGCAAACAACCCTCAAAGATCCTAGGTCGCAAAATGTTTTCATTTTGAACACCAAGTTAGGCCACGAAATCTAAAACATGAGTTCATCTAACATTCCATGAAAAATAGGACCATTAAAATGTAGCCAATTAAAGACATAACTCCCTCCTTCTAGAACTACTCTATTCGTTTCATTTCCAACTCCATATCTAGGACCACCAATTTGGATACTTAAGCATGCAACTCCTTGCATTTTGCTTTAATTATTTTTTTTTAAAGGAGAAGAAGAAGATGACACACTTTATTAAAATTTGTTCATGCTTTTCATTTATGGTTTTAGTTGTGTTTTATTACTTGATTTTTGTTTTAAAATGGCTAACTTGCCTATTAAAGGTTGAAAGGTGGTGTTAGACATTAGGATTACTATGTTTGTTCATCCCTCTTTAACGCTTTGTCCTTGTTACTCTATCTAGTCCTATTTTATTTCTTCTAGAAAGTTCTAGATTTGTTTTTCTTTCTCCCCTTTTCACCTATTTAATCCTTGGGTTATCCCCTTTTTCTAGGGAGTGTGCACCTTCACATTGGATCAACTTCTAAATATGTAGTTAATTAGTTGTTAGTATGTTTCCATCCTCCTTTTGCTTTAGTATTAACATCATAGAATTTGACTTCTTAAGTTAAAAAATCTACCACCAGCCATAGAGTATTATGGCTACATGGTTGACATTCTTGGCAATGTAGGCTACATATATAAAATAAGCACAACATGTCATTATGAAGATGCCAATTCAACTAGACAATGTTTTGTAGGGATCGTTAACTTGGTGCCTACAAACTACATTGTAAAGTAAAGGTAGGAATGGCTAGATGAAAAGAAACTTAAGTTGAAGCCACAAAACATAGGTACATATGTATTATTATCCAACATATATGTTGTTGCTAGTAAATGGGATGATGTAGTGATGATGGAAAGGCAATGGAACATTAAGGTTCGACAAAAAAAACATGCCAAAACTCAATTGAATTCAATGGTAAGGTTTATCAGTTTGTAGGGATTGATTGATCATAGTTGCAAATTGAGTACATATATTGGACAATTTACATACACATATCAAGGAGGCTAATTATGTACTTGACATACGTTTTGTATTGCATGATGTGGATGAACAACATAAAAAATAGGCTTTGTGTTACCATAGGGAGAAACTAGCCATCCCATATGGGCTAATTAACATTTTGCCAAAGACACTTATCCACATAATCAATAACATATGGCTATGTTGTGATTGCCACACTGCAACAAAGTTTATCTCCAAGATTAGGAAGTGAAAGATTATTGCAAGAGATTGTAGTTGCTTCAATCATTTCAAGGATGGGATGTATTCATGTGGGGATTATTGGTGATGTGAAACAAACAACACAACATTGCAATAGAGACCAAGAACTAGAAAGGCCTAAAAGTAGGCTTCATGATAGGCTTCAAGCCACCATGTAGAGTCATTGAGTAGATTTTTTGACTATAATATTGTCATTCTAAATCCAAGGAAATTTTGATCAAGATTTTTGTGGAAGGAAGTTTGCAAGGATTATAGAAAGTAATTAATAGGTAAATTGAGTCCACTTATTGTTCAATTAGCTAGGCTAAACCAATCATATATTGCTTACTTTTATTTCAAAAAATCTAGTGAACACCAAAATGTTTTTTATGATACTAATTGATTGTAGCACTTTGAAAGGATCCAATGTCTTCGTCTCCTTTAAAAACCCATTCTAGTTTTGAATGTTGATTCTTATTCCAATTCTTTAATGTGCTATTTTTTGGAACAACATTGGGCCACAAATTTTCTCCCATGCAAAAATGGTATTTGATTCCATGTTCCCAAGTTCTTAGATCTATCACCAAAAGAAAAAGGAGGAATGAAGACTCTCCTTGGACAATATAATCAAGGATACTTCTTTATTTCCATTCAATGTATATAAAAACAAAGGTGTAAACCTAATCAACCCTACTACTATGACACAACTAATCTTATTGCATGAGTCTAAAGCACATTTTGGATTAGCACACTTTGAGTTTACTTTCACAAGCTATCATGGCCTATCATAATTGTTTCATGATAGAACAATCCCCTCCACATTTAATTATGGTTTTGTACTACAAGGTTCCTTCACTACATTCCACCAAAAACAAAACATCCTATTTCTCCCATTTACATCTCCCATGAATCCCACCAGATCTCAATTGATCTCATCAAGCATTTTGGTAAAAAAATTGTAAAACCCCAATCTACACCTTTCCCCCAAAAGTTGAGGCAAGAAAAGAAAACCTTCATATCAAAGTTTGTAACAACATGGACAAAAGAATTTTCTAATGTAGATTTCACAATTCCCCACATTTAGGTTATGCAACTCTTAGAGTTCTCACCAAAGTATATCTCACTTTCCATTCATTCCCAAATCCTAGAAAACAAAAACTAGAGTAACTTCAAATATACAAAACTTAAAGTTGTGAAACAATTTCAAGCTAGTTTTCAAACTCCTTAAAGACTTTCATCATTTCCAAATGTGCCTCTATTTTGAAACATCTAATCAACTTCTTATGTTCAACCTAATCATCCATATATAGTGGAAGAGTTTTGGGGAATTTTGGACATAAACATAAGGTTCTATCATTAGCATCATATATAAAAAAAACACAAGACTACCTCTAAAAGTTTGAAGGAATCGTGCTTAGCTTCCTAAAACTAAAAACACTTTTCATCTAATTATTTACTTCACCTTAAATCCTCATTGTCACATCTTGGTAATCTCCACATCATAACTTGCATTTGACAAACAACACACATCCAAAGGTTGACAAGATCCACCTCATGAAATGTATACCAACAAATCCATAAAGTAACACCAACATCCCACTATTGCAAACTCCTTCTTGAAAAACAACAACCAAAAGGAAATCACTTGCAACAAACAATGAACATAGTCTAATACAAAGAAAGCAACAATGTAAATAAGCTCAACTAAACCCTTCTATTTCACATGATCATTGATTGCTAAAAGTTTTGGCACTTTCTGCCTATCATCATCATGTGCAATTGATCCTTCATCCATTAGGTTAAATCTTGATCCATCCAGCATATTCCAAATGCAATTTGACATCACAAATCTATCTAAGCTATGTCTAAGCAGTGAATGTCAAGCTTGCAAATTTTTTTAGCCATTATCAAAATGGCACTGTGCTGATTTCATGTGAGCACTGTGTGTGTTGACGTTTTAAGTGCCTTAGTGTGGATGTAATTTACCTTTTGGTGAGATGGTTGGTAGTGTTCCTATGCTCTAACTTGATGTAGTCTTTGGATGAAATGGTCAATTCAGCACAAGATAACATCAAAGGTAAGGGGAGAGGTCTTAAGTGATGGTTGTCAAAGCAAGAGGTTAATGAACATCACTAATTTGACCAGGCCTGCCTACACCATCCAGAGGAAGGGCTCACGCCCACTTTCTTCTGCCACATCGGAGTGAAACAAGGATGCCCCCTTAGCCCGCTCCTGTTTGGCCTCTTCATAGATGGCCTAGAGAAACAGTTGAATGCTTTGGAGGGTGACACACCACCAATGTTGGGACAGCTAGCTGTTCGCTTGCTTTTGTATGCAGATGACTTAGCTCTCATGTCACACACTCTTGCTGGATTACAGAAGCAACTGGATGTCTTGCAAGCTTTTTGCTATGAGCGTCAGTTGACTATGAATGTCAAGAAAACCAAGGTTGTTGTGTTTGAAGCACGCAAGTCTGTGTGTCAGGCTTTTCAGTATGAGGGCGAAGCTTTAAAGCAACTAAACTCTTTCAAGTATCTAGGTGTTGAGCTGCACGACACAAAAGGTATGCAAGCGGCAATACAGCGGTTAGCAATGTCAGGGAAAAAGGCAGTTTTTGCATTGC
>Ga0116231_10009092_pt1 | contig 17005 bp, 14 predicted proteins | sample S1TSphgellanicum_2_FD_89695 | JGI IMG/M metagenome (GOLD analysis project Ga0116231, IMG submission 89695) | Host-associated microbial communities from peat moss isolated from Minnesota, USA - S1T2_Fd - Sphagnum magellanicum MG | ecosystem: Host-associated > Plants > Peat moss > Unclassified...
GCATAATGCCAATTGCAATGCATACGATGCACTCACTCTTATGAAAACACACCAAAAACCCCCCAAAAAAAAAAAAAAAAAAAAAAAAAAACAAAAAAAAAAAAAAAAAAAAAAAAAAAAAAAACTTGCACCAAAAACAACTTGACACACAACAATAGAAAGCAAAATATGATACTAGTCTCATGCAAAAAGAAATGCTGGAAAAATAAATAAATCGACTTAGCTTCTTTATGCAAAGGAAGTCACCTCGTGTCACCGTTTCCTTAATTTTTGACCTCGTGTTTTCGGGTTTTGGCTTAAAGGCCTCAAATTAAGGAATGCCATCCACTTGGGGCCTTTCTCTAGGTATACATAATCACCCAAATTTCAAGAAGAATTGCTTCCATTGAATCAATTTTTTTTTCATTCAACCTCATCATTTTGTCGCCGTGAAGTTGAGCATGAACCCCCCAAAAAAGAAAAAATTGTTGTTGTTGTGGAATAAGAGAAATTGTTTCATTATCATTTTAAAAATCATATTCCAGATTTTAAAAAATAAAAATATTGCCCCGGGACCCCACCCTCGCCCCCAAAAAAACAACCAAAAAACAAGTACTTGAGCATGTTTGGAATTTTTGGATTTCGTGTATGGTAACCCCCTTTGACAACAAGACACTTGTAAGGGTTGAGATTGGTGCATAAAGCACGAGGGCCTTTCAGGTGCCTTTCATTAGGAAAGGGGAATAAGATCTTCATTCATCAGGAGGGACCTCAAATCTAAGAATGAGCAAGATTTCCATCATGTTGTGATTAAAATAAATAATTTATTGGTTTTTAATGGAAATAATTGTTCTACAAGTTTTTTAGAATTAAAAAAAATTGCAACATCTTTACATATGATGTTTTATCAACATTTTTTTTTCTAAACATAGATTTTCAATGTTTAAAAATTAAAAAAAAAACTTTGATTTCAAGATAGGTATACTTGAGTTCATATTTTACAATGGTGGTAATTGACACACCGACCTAACCTTAGTTACAAGGTTCACCAACCCATCCATTTGTCCCAAGCCTTGGCCAGCTCTTGGTTTACCTTGCTCCAAAAGGCTAAGAGAGCATCCTTCCTTTTGTCTTCCATTGTCAGTGCTAGTGTGCCAAATTTTTCTTCTTCTATATATTTTTTATTTCTTGCATTTTAGGAGCATGTAGCCTAGCTCAGTGGTTTTTAAACTTTAAAAAAAATAAAAATAAAAATTCATTATTTAACTTGTGAGTTCGGTGGGTTGGTGATCATCCACAAGAGAATTTAGCCAAATTTGGCTACAAGTCAAAAAAGAAAGTTGGAAAAGTTTAGGAATGGTGCTACAATTTGGCGACATGCCCTTTGCAAATAGGGGTCTTTCCATCTTGTATTGCATCTTTAGATGGCACATTCTGTTCATTCCAAGGCAGGTTAATTGCAGAATAGGTCAGTTTGGTTAAGGTGAGATTATGTATTTGCAGCTAAGTGGGGAAGTAGTATCTGGTATCCAATTCCGCAATGGAATGGACATGACCCCTACCCATTATGCCAAGAGCACCACTTCCCCTTGTTGCTTCGTGGGTGACTTATTCTGCAGAATGGATCCAAGGGTCTGGCCCCTACTTCAATAGATTAAGGACTAGGGTAACAGATTATATCATTTTCTTGACCACATTATATTACATAATCTTGTTATGATGATCATTTACACTCATAATGGTGCCCAAAATGTGCTTTCTGAATGTGAATTTCTTGAAAAATCAGTGAATCTGCCACCGCAGACCTTTATGTTATGGAATAGTCTCACCCTTGGCCATTAATGTTGGGTGCATGGCATCAGTCATCATAACAGGCTGGCCAGGTGCATTACCCAACATAATGGGCAGGGCTTCACCATTCCATTGTACAATGTTACAGTTAGTGGTCTGGTTCCGTCATCTTTTCCTGTTGGGCCTGCAGCCCTTTTTTCATTGGCACAATTTTGCCACCAAAAAAAAATTCTAAATTTTGTTTTCAGTATATATAGCCATAAATATAGAAGATGGATTCAAGGTTTTTACTTCATATTGGGTTTATGGCCAGATTTGGCTAAATCTTACTAGGGACGATGGCGATTTTTTTCTATATCTTCTTATAGATATGATCACCACTTCAGCTACATTAAAAAATAAATTCCTAGAAGGTTTTTTCATTCATATTGGGTTTATGGCCAGATTTGGTTAAATCTTCCTAGGGATAATGGCCATTTTTTTTTACATCTTCCTATATGATCACCACTTAAGCTACATTTTTATAAAAAAAATCCTAGAATAAACAAGGGGTGTGTTACACTCTAGCCTTGCCATTTTACATTAAAAAAAAGTAGCTTAAGGCAAGAGAAGAATTATGGAAACTCAAATATTTCACCATGCAAAAAATATAATCTTCAAAAAATCCTCCAAAAGAAACCAAAATCATTCCCAGATATTATTAGAACTCTGTAACTAATCTCAAGTTTCAAAACAAGCCAAAATATCAACTTTCAAAAAATCATTAGGTATATAAAAATAGACCTATTATTTATTTACCTAGGGGCCTATAAAAATCCCTTAAGCTCTAGAATGAATCTGAACACAATAATATCCTTAAGGGCCTTGGTTAAGGCAAGGCCAACAAACATTACACAGTTGGGGGGGGGCGGGGGGTGCGGTAGGGGCCACGGACAATATCACCGATTAATAGCCAATCAATTTGACACATTTTGTACAAATGTACAAAATCAGAACTGAATTTGGTAGTGGATGGAGACACATATCATAGTCCTTGAAGGAAGATAAATAGGTACATAGGTAGGTACATAAGTAGGTGGGTAGGTAGTGAGTAGATAGGTAGATAAGTACATAAATAGGTGGGTAAGTAATGGGTAGATACTTAGGTAGGTACATAGTTAGTTGGGTAGGTAGTGGGTACCTTAGAGGGGTAGGGGACACAACAACTACCAACAACCGCTTCCCACACACACACACACCCACTCCCCTCTTTGGGTCCAACGAACGTCGTCCAAATGAGGACGAGGAATAGTTTTTTCGTTGATTTTAATTTTTTCCTTGTCAGCTTTGGAGGTTGCGAGACAGCGCGTGCGCGTGCGCACGCGCGTGCGGGTCCAACGTACGTTCTTCGAAATGAGGACGAGGAAGAGTGAGTTGTGAGTTCGTTGACGATAAAAATTTCCTCGTCAGCTTCAGATAGTGGGGAACGCACAGCGTGTGAGCGCAGTCCAACGTATGTCGTTTAAATGAGGACGAGGAATAGTTCGATCGTTGACGAGAAAATTTTCCTCGTCATCTTCGGAGAGCGCGAGAGGCAGAGCCCGCTTGTGCGCGCGCGCGGGGGTCCGTCCTTGCAAGTGGGGGTGCTTGCGCAGCGTGCGATCTTCGCGACAGATCCTGTCACAGATCCTTGCAATTCCGCGTCCTCGCAGCACATGTAGCCAACTTCTAGGCAATCTCGCAGTCTTGAACAGTCCACATTGTCAAATTCGGCATTTTTTTTTTGTCCACAAGCAGTGAGGGTCGTTTCTTGACAGAAGAGGAAGTACGTTCCCTTCATCTTCTTCTCCCTCTCCCCTCGCCCCAGTGGAGCCGCCGGTAAGCATCACATCTCTTTCCATGAAGCATATACTCTTTTTGTATTATTCAACGCTGATCATCTTGGAGACAGTGAGCGCAGTGAGCGCATCGAGCTTTGCACATTTCCGAAACGGCCAAGACTTAGTTACAGAGTGAAAGAAAGAAATCCATCGGTAGAGGCAATTAAATTTTTTTTCCCCCCGTCTTCTTCTTCTATTTTTTCCTTTTTCTCTCTTCTGATTTAGAGAGGATCTTTGTTTTTCAGTGGAAAGTCTTTTGTTTTTTTTTCCCCCTCATCAGGTTATTATTTGGCGCAGCATTTTGGACTTTCTTCTCCTGAGGTTGTTCTTTTGTCGACGCCGGGCCGTCAGTCAGCGCTTTTTGAAGTGTTGTGTTGTTGCTCGGCGGAAGGCTATTGATTGGTGATACAAGATCTGGGCTCGTCAGATCTGGTTTCCGTCCGTCGTCTTTTGTATGTCTTTGTGCTTATCGTCATCATCATCATCAACAACTGTTGTTGTTGCTCTGACTTGCTCTGACGCTCTTATCAACTTGGGAGTTGCTTTTGGATCTTCTTGCCGTTGATTCCAAGCGTTTCATCACTCATCCAAGGGTTTGACGGAGCCAAGAGGAGTTATTTTCCTGTGGGACCTGCTGCAGGTAAAAAGCAGTTGCAGCTGGAGGAGGAAGAGAGGTTCCTTTTGCCAAGAAGGAAGGAGGGAAGCTAGCTAGCTAAGCTCGGGTTTCTAGGGTTTGTGGGACCGGCAGCAGCTTGAAAACAGAAAACAGGACTTGACTCCTGTTGCACAAGCTGGCTGTCGTGTCTGCATTCCTGTTGTTGCTGTTTCTGTTGGCTGTGCCTTTTGGAAAGTCCCTGCCAGTTAATACCATATAAAGCCCTTCCAAGGACTTGACAATCTTCCTTTCTCTCTTTCAACTCTTTCTCATTTGGGAGCAGCTCCAAGTTCTGTTCTGGGCGAGCCCCCTGTCCCTGTCCCTGTCCCTGTCCCTCCTGCTGTGTGCATCATCCTCTCGTTGCTACTGCAAGCAAAATTCTGCTGCAGGAAAAACCTGTTCACAGGACTCGAGAGCAGAAGTAATCAAGCAGAGCAGAGCAGAGCTGAGAGCTTCTTCTTCGCCTGCCTCCTCCGCAACATCGGGAAGAAAAAAGGGCAAGGAAACTGTGCAAGCAAATGGAGTTCATGGGAGCGCCACGATTGATGATTGTTTCAGATCTTGACAGCACCATGGTTTGTTTGCCTACAACACACTTCCCTCCTCCTCCTGAAATATCTTTTTGCACGTCCTCTAAAATCTTCCTCCTCTATCATCCAGGGATTCAGTATCATCTTCTTGCCACTACTGAAGCACTTTCTAAAATCTTTCTCTTTTGAAAGAAAGAAAGAAAGAAAGATGAGATCTTGAAGAAAGAAAGCTTTTGTCAGTCAGTTCTTGATCTTTTTTTCTCCAGTTGCCTCCTGACTCCCAAAAGATTTTTGGGTCTCTTTCCTGCCTGCCTGCCTTGCAAATCCTATTTTGGCAGGCTACATAAATGGGTTTGTTTAAACCAATTTTTTTGGTAGCAAAATCACCATGCTAAAATTGCCTTAAGAGATCTCTTTTTGTGAGCTTTCTGGAAGGAGAAATGATCCACTTTTTTTGGTGCCCCACAACAAATACTCTCATGCATCTTTCTGTAGTACCCAAGCATATTATCAATTTTCTTGATCTCTTTCTGTCTAGGATGTAGTGCATTTGTGAGACCAACACCACCCTCCAATCTTGCCAACATGTTTGTTGGGTCCAAGGAAAGGTGCAATCTTGTGTTGACACAAACTTATATGGCATATCAAGGAAGAAAGTAACGAAGAGGGGTTAGTAAAACCAAAGTAGAAGGCAAATGTGAAGATGAAAGGGTTCTGAAAGAGGAGTAGTGAGAAAAGGCCATTTTTCCTGGTTGCAAGACGTGGGTTTTTTCTTTGCAGGTGGATCATGCCGATCACGAAAGCAAGTCTTTGTTGCGGTTTGGTGCCTTGTGGCAAGCAGAATACAACCACGACTCTTTGCTGGTTTTCTCCACAGGAAGGTCACCTACATTGTATTTTGAGTTGAGATCAGAGGTACCTCTATTGACACCAGGAATTGCAATCATGTCAGTGGGTACCGAAATCATGTATGGAGACACCATGACCCCTGATTATGGATGGGTGGAAGAGCTGAGTCAGGGATGGGATCGCAGTGCTGTTGTTGAAGTAGCAAATGAAATGCAGTTGAAATATCAGGTGTGTTTTTCCACCTTATCAAGTGGAGTCTTTATGTTGTGTTTCACTGGTATTAAGGAATGCTCTATCCTCTTATATCTAGTCAACTAGTATTGTGTGTTGTGCATAAGCAGGAGGATGGTGTCTCATTTTGAGTTCACTTTGTCACAATCTGGCAGTGTGATTCGGAGCAAAGGCCACATAAAGTGAGCTTTCATGTTAAGAAGGAGGAGTCTGTTCATGTGATTCCCATGCTCACCCAAAAATTGGAGGCTAGAGGGGTAAGCCCTTTCAGTGTTTCTAGTGCTTTATCCTGTCTGCTGCAAACATACCCAGGTTCCTCTATTTTCTGCGATGCTTCTGTTTCTTATTCTATCTTCATCCCACAATCCTTAAGATTTCAGAATAACTTTCTTCCCCATGCCCTTACATGTTGTTGAAGTTCACACTGAACACATGTAACTGTTACTACTGTTCAAACAGTTTTTTCTTTGTTTTTCAGTATCAGGGTCTCCTCTTTTTCCCTTCTTGCTGATATGGTTTTTGGATCTGAAATCTCTATGAACTGATTATTAGGTTGTCACTCAATTCTAATCAGGTTGACTTTAGTGAAGTATTGAGAAATTTTCAATAGTTTTGAAGATATTTTCCCATGCCCTTACTCTTGCACTCCTCTAGAAAGCTAGAGCCATAAATAAAATGCTATCTCTACAGGATACGAAAAATACTTCAAAGAAAATTACAAAGAGAATTGTAAGGGCTGTTGTTGGGTTCCCAGCAATCTTTTGAAAATCAAATTCATTAAGTGTTAGTATCTAATCATGATTGTAAGTATTTGGCAGGGTCATATGTGAGCTCTAGATATATGCTGGATGGTGTTCTGTAGAAGAAGATCCTGCTTTGCCAAAGGGTTGTGATATTGGAAACTGGAGAGTCATGATCCCTACAGCATTCTTGTTGTTTAATAATGTGGGATAATCTGCTAAATATGTTATTTTAGATCTTCCCCTTGCTCTAAATGTTACCTTGGAAACATTACTTCAAGAATTCTTGCTGTTTTTACACTCAAAATTGTTGATTGAAATCTTTTTGGAGTATTTTGAGTTCTTTGTCAGACTGTTTTGAGTATTTCCTGTTGAGTGAGTAGTCATGAATGCCAGGTTCAGCCAGCATTTGTGCTCCATTAACAACATGTTTGTGACAATGGAACATGGTCTGGATGCAATATAACTAGATTGATACTGCTTGCACAGAAAGTGCTGTTTATGTTTTCACATGTGCAACATGAGAGTGAAGAAATAGCTGATGAAGTTGGTGGGTTATGGGGAGACAGTTAAATATCAAGCTGATCTACAGCGGTGGTTTGGATCTGGATGTGCTTCCAAAAGCTGCTGGGAAAGGCCAGGCTCTTGCATATCTCCTTAGGAAGCTCAAATCTGAGGGCCGCTCCCCAGCGCAAACTCTGGTATGTGGAGATTCAGGCAATGATGCTGAGCTCTTCAGTGTGCCTGGTGTGCGTGGTGTTATTGTAAGTTCTTGTCACCATCCCCTGATTTTTCTTTCAATGATTTTATCCACAGAATTCCCTTCCCTTCATATGTAATTCACTTTGAGTTGACAACCTTCATGCTGGTAATGCTTCAATGAAATTTTGAGTCCATTGTTGTTGGTTCCCTTACTTTGACCTATGTCTTCTGATCTGATATTGGAGTTGGCAGGTCGGCAATGCACAAGAGGAATTGCTACACTGGCATGAACAGCATGTGGGAGATAAATCACACATTTTCTGTGCAACTGAGCGCTGTGCAGCTGCCATCATACAGGCCATGGAACACTTCGATATACAGCCCAATTCGTCACCTCGAGACCGCCCTGTGCCACTTACTGTGCATGACAAACTTGCCCCAAAGGCTGATGCAATCTCTGTGGCTCATGAGGTTGTGGAGTACCTCATGCTTCTGGAGCAGTGGCTGCGGGGTGATGTTGAAGGCACAGATGAAGTCTTCAATCGGTTAAAATTTAGCTTGGTGCGTGTGAAACCTTTTACCCAATTGGTTGTGCCACGCAGCAATTCCACAGTTGACAACCTGCGAGCATGACATGGCCAGTGCACAGTTACAGGCACATGGATAGTTATGCTTGGTAGGAATGAAGTTCACTCTATCCTTGGACAGTTGAACCTTTTCAACTAAGGATCAAACTGATGAGTTGAGGTTGGAATGGATGGCATGTTTCTTTCAGTATCAGAATGTAATCTACCTTTCGGACTGTGTACCTCAAGACAGGAATTTGAATGCTGTAGTCCAAAATTTTGGTATTTGTTTGCTGAAGATGACATTGAAAGCTCTTTTATATGTCTGAAATTGGATGTGGTATGGACAGGCAGAGGACTCAAACAGGGTATGCGCCTGGGGGATACTTGAGAATCCTCATGAGCATATCAATTGTCTTCGTCATCATCATGGTTCTCAGAAAGGGAAACTTTTCCACATATGGGCTGATCGTGTGCGCTCTGTAAGGCTAAGTGATGATACATGGCTTGTCAGATTTGACAAGTGGGAAAGATCAGGTGAGCTACTTTACGTGCTCACATTTGATTTGAGAAGAAATGCAGCTGAATTTTGAGAAGATGTTCACATGGCATTTGCAAGCTGTAGCAATGTGTTCTCTGAATAGATGTTGAGATTTGAATTATTTGATGACATTGTTTTCTTTTTTGTGATGCAGATAAGGCTCTTACATGTGCACTCACAACTTCTTTGCTACAAGCAAATGTAAACTTTTACTCCCTCAATATAGGACTGTGAAGAATATGATGAGAGATCTCATTGATTTCTGCTTTGTGGTTGGGGCACTAAATAGTTGGTCAATAACAAATTGCTGTTGGCTACCTTTTTGCCAGCTATTGATGCCTTGCCAAAACAGCAGACCAGTGTTATGTTAGGGACAAAATTTCCCTGATTGAATTGGGATGCACACTCAGGATTTGACAGGAATTAAACTGATGGAAACTTGAAATGTGTTTGTTAGTTCCAGTTTTGGATGATATGGGTCAGACATCACCATCCAAGGGCTTGAAAAGTCTGCAGTATATTGAGATGTGTTTTGCTTCTCTGGTTGCAGAAGGATTTCCCCAATGGAGTGTACTGGAAATTTATCCATGAAACATGGCTTTCAGGTTATGAAGGAACAGTGCCCATCAGGAAGATTTAATTGGTCTGAAGGGTGGTTTTTGCTTGGCTGAAAATTTCAGATTCATGTTCACTTGATGAATTGCTGTATGGATTCACAAGCTGCTGCATCAAGTGTATTATTACGAGCTTTTCTGATCATAGGCAAAAGATTGCACAAAAAGACGTCCTGTCCACATGTCCTGGTGGTTCAGTGACTTTCTACTCATTTGGGATATAGAAGTTAAAGCCATTGGATGTGAGCTTGTGGATCATTCAAAGTTGGTACCACACCTTCACTCAAAATAGATGGAAAAGGCTTACATAGATAAGAATAGATTATGTATCTGCTGTTACAGCTTGTTGAGGTCAATTGTCCTAGCAACAATCATGAGAGTGCAGTGGCTGAGCTCCTAAGTCAGAGCTTAATGCACCAGGTGTTAGGTCTCCTCCTGACATTTGCAGGAGGTTTTGACCTGGCTATCTCCTTAATTTATTATCAGAAAATTCTCTGATGCCCTTGTTCTTTTTCACAGGAGGGAGGGAACTGCATTAGTACTGGAGGATTGGTTGCCAATCTGTTTTGATATATAGCTTTGTGTTCATTGCAAATGTTGGAATAGCTTCATAGCAAAGGAAGTCTTTCTTCTTATGCATTTTTTGATATCGAAAATTTGACGATTTTTTTCTCTAAAATTTAGCAAAATCAGTTGACTATGTCTGAAGAAAAAAGATTGTGACCCATGAGATTGTTCAAAACTGGTACTGTGAGGAGATTTTAACAAGAATTTTGATCTTTTTAACACATGGGTTTCTGGTTTTACTGAGGAGTGCACAAACATTAACATTTCTGGATACAATGTTAGCCTTGCAACCTTCTCCTCTTATTGCACAAAGGGGTATGGCACATTACGTGTGCCGGCTGTAATGGAGTTTAGCACTCATGTTCCGTTTAGCACTCATGTTCCCACATTACGAGGAGAAAAAAATGTGAAGTCAAGTAATCCTTGTAAGGCTATAACTTTCTACTTGCCTCTAGGATATGTAGCTGAATTGGCTAAATCCTCTTGTGGATGATTGCCAACCCACCAACTTCACAAATTTGAAAAACAGTTACCGTATGGGAAGCATACTAAATTTTGCTGGAAAAATACATTGCTTCTTCTAAGCTCTTTTTACTGAAAAAATGAATATAAATGGGACATTTTCCAAATGCTACAAAATTTTCGAGCATTAAAAAAAAATTGGTTGCCAACAATTACAACAAGGATCCTACCTTAAGGGGTGTTTAGCCATGGGCTTTAGGGTTTACAGTTTTGGGTCTACACTTGGGGCTCCACCTTGTGTGGGCCTTTAGGGTTTAAGGTTTAGGGTTTTGGGTCTACACTTAGGCTCTACCTTGTGTGGGTCCTTAGTCCGATAAAGCTCACAGCCTTGTTGAGGTTTGCAGTACAAAATCTTGCCGAGGAGCACCAACTAACTGTGTGTTCTTGGACAACAAGCAGGCTTTACACATCCTATAATGGTGGAGGCTGGCTGCTCATCATCATAGCAAAGTTCAAACCCAGTAAATGTTTGTTATAAAATAGGAAAATGTTCCATGAAAGTTTTCAAAAGAACAACAACTCACAGTCCAGAATAACACCTGCAGAACATTTCTTTAAAATATGGGACCGCATGAAAGTACATGTCTATATAGGTGCAGAACATTCCTCAAATTGTGGCACCAAATGGAAAGTACATGGGTTTGTGAAGAGTAAGTAGTTAGATGCAGAACATTCCTCAAAATGTGGGACCAACATGAAAGTACATGGGCTGTGTGAAGAGTGGCCTAGTAGGTACAGAACATTCCTCCAAAATTGGATGAATGAGAATGAGAATGAGAGTACGTCCATCTGCAGCAGTAAAAAATCGGCCTAAAATACAATGAACTACAAATCAAGTACAACATCCTTCCAATTGTGTGAAAATGAGTTTCAACTCATATTTTGGCATAGGCCTATATATAATACAATGGTCCCCACAAGACCCAAGTACAAGAATGACTGCTTCTGATTGGCCAACCATAATGATTCACCCAGGTGATGCTATTTAAATAGTCTCTCACCTGGTACCGTATAGTACCCTGGGGGTTCCACACATGTCTGCCAAATAATTAATTAATCAATTCTGAAGATTCCATTTTCAAAAAAAGAATATTCCAAAAGGATTCTTCCCTTTCCTTCACCAAAATTTCCTCTGTGAGAAAACTATGTTTTGAAGGGGAAAAAAAATATTACATTTTTGAAAATAATTTAATTTGTGTTGAAGCTCCCAAGGAATTATGGTATACATATATTTTTCATGTGTATGGGTGGTGTTAGGGAAACAACAAACACTCTTTGTTGGATGTGATAAAAACTAGTAGAGTCACAAATAGGGGGTGCATGCCTTCACCACATCTTGCCAAAGTGAATCATCTCATCAGCTACATGATGATTTTATTTGCTCATGTATGAGTGACATTTGGATTATTATGAGTGCATACAATGGATGGGCATATTTCACAAAAGATTGAAGTGCATAAATCTAGATGAGGAATTTTAGATCCTTCCAATGGGAAGTTTTAAATTTCAATTTTGAAGTTTGAACCATAAAGAGTAGACTCATTACCCAAGTTGCTTGTTTTTAGGATTGTTTCAAGTTGTTCATGACATTCAAATGATGTTAGATTTGCACTAAGATTGGGTGGTGTTATAGGTGGGTGTTTGTAATGTTTTCAATTTGGTATCATAGTCAACCATTTTTTAGAACTTACAATTTTCATCCGGTTCTTTGGATGAAAATTTTCAATTTGTTTGACGTTTATACACACGTCATCCCCATTGTATTTTTTTCAAGTTTCTCGACATGGGGATCTCATAATCATTTCATTGGAGATAGGTACATGACAAGGGACCCATTGGGAGGAGTGTTGTTTGTTTTGATTCACCTTCGCAATTTTTGCCTTATAATAGTAGCCCACCTTACTTGTGTTTTTCCTTCCTTGGCGGATGATACACGTACAGTAGGTTTCACATTAGATGTGGTTATTGCGTTTTTATGATTATAAGAGGAGTTATTAGCATTAAGGCTTTCCATGCAACCAACAAAGTGCATTGCTTGGTCTCCATAAGGGTTGGACCATTTTATATCACTTCCTCCTAGTTTTTTTATTCTTGATTCAGGTTTTCGTATTTTGGGCGCACCGATGGGATCCACATCATTTGTTGAATCGTTTGTGGTTAAGGTTTTCCATTAGGATTTTGGGATGATTATCTAATCTCCTTATGCTTGTAGATCTTTAGGCAACTTTTGCAATGTTTTCATTGTGCTATGCCCAACACTTGGGCTACTTGTTTTGTACAATGTTTCCATCTCCATGTGTTTTGCAACATTATGTTGAATTTGATATTCGTACCATACCTATATTGGAAAAGATACTTGGTGCAAGACTTTTTGTCGATTTTATTGATCACTTAGCTTGTCGTTAAGCCAATTTTCTTGTTTTTTTGGGTAGGTTTGGTCTTTCTTCTATGGTTCAAACTGTTGCCCCCACATTCTTCGGGTGTTGGGCATTGATCATCCTTGCACTTGTCATTCGTTTCTCGTAAGATGATCACCCTATTCTTCTTGATGTAGTAACACATGTTGAGACCGACATTTCCCCATTCTAGATGGCATTACGAAATGTTTGAGCCATGTTACCTTAGGTTGTCTGTTTTCAAGTCCCACCTTTTGAGAGCCTAGTGGTTTAATTTTATCTCTAATTGCATGTTTTTTTGGCAAATCATCTACACGAGTAGGAATTTGCTTCGTTTCTAGCAAATGTTCCTTTGGATATCATGTGAACACACCTTCATTCATGTATGGTCCAGGGGCAAACGTTTGGTTATTAGTTTGTCCTACCACACTAACATTTCATTTATTGTTAACCCACTTTCTTATAACACTATATACCTATCTTGGCTTTCCACATCCTATAGTTACCCACCTTTCATAATGTCAATGTGGTCCTACCAATGACAATCTAGGTACCCATTTGCTTTAGTGCCCTTGTGAGAATGAACATACAGTAGCCCATGACACACTTTTAGGATTATGTTGCAGTTATTGCTTTGGAAAGTGGAGCACATGTTCAGAAGGAAGTCTCCCACCTTTTCTTTCGTCACATTCGACAATGAGTGGATATCCTTATCATTAGAGATGGTTTTTGGATTTTGATGGACGTTGTCATTGTTCACCCAATTCACACAAATATGGTGCAACGAACATCAACGATGACAACACATGTAGTAATGATGGTTGTTTAGGAGAAGACATGATCTTATGTTGAGCGAACACCAAGTGATGACTTCATTCCTTTTGCTATTAAGAGGTATGGGTGTCTTCATTCTAGTTTTGATTCATTTTTGACTGTTTGTGCAGATACCATTATCATGCATCATCAACAATTTTTTTTAGTTTCATTGATATTTGTTTCTCATTATCAACAACATGTGTCCATAGTCATGTAACGTGCACAAGTCATAACAATTCTTCAACGAGTTGTTGCACTTGGTTGAAGTTCTTCATCTCTTCCCCACATCATAGGTAATGCACATCTGTCGCTAGCCAATTTGCGGTAGACGATAGCTTTCTTGTCTTAAATCTTCTTTGTTGTTGATTGTCATTTTGTAGCCATGGGTCCCATTTGCATAAGATTTTTTCCTTATTTTTTTGTTGATTGTTTGCATTTGTTTTTTCTTTGGGTTGTTTACTTGTGCTCTCATTTGCCTTGTACTTTTGATTTTTATATACCTGATTTTTTTTCTTTTTTTCCATTTTTGGCCTAGTCTACTATGTATGCATAAATCTATTCCTAAAATTGTTTGTCACCATTTTTGGCTTAGACTACTGTAGTACCTTTATTTAAACCCAAAACTTGGCAATTAAACTTTTTTGATTTTATTAAAATTTTGACACAAATAATGAATAAAATTTCAAAAGTTCAGCAAAATAAAAAATAATTTAATTTATGCCAAAATGATAAAGGTATTCCAGTAATACTCTAATACCCCTTCCTAAGAGTGTGGGTACCTATTGATTATGCACTTTAACTGCACTTTAATAAAAATTGATTGCCTGATTCATTAAGACATGGAAAGCTAGAATTTGTAAACCCCAACCTGGAGTACTCACTGAATTCCTCATCAAGAGGCCGAACCTCCAAATTGATTCACAAAAACATTACTGTAGAAACTCCATTACTGTAGAAACTCTCGACACCACCATTCTATTCATGGTTTGAGTATGTAGCCAGAAATGTATATAATGATGTTTAAATATTTTTCTCTCATATTTTGTTCATAGCCTAATTTGGCTAAATCACCTTATGGATGATCACCACCTTGGCTACATCACAAAATTGAAAAAAAAGAACATAGAAATCTGTTTTTTTTTTGGCACAAATCCCCCCCTCCCTCCAATATATTAGTTGAGTGTGGATTACTAAAATGGTACTTGATGATTTGTGATAATTGAGTTGTCATTCCAAATCTTTCTAGAGATGGGTGCCTAGAATTCTTTTGGGTATCCAACACTCTTGAAACTATGAATGTCACACACAACAAAACATGCACATGAACCCCAAAAAAATGAACCTTTAGGTACACTCCATTGTGTTTTCATTTTAATTTTTTCGTTTCTTAGATGTAGCTGAAGAGGTGATCGATCATCCATAAGACAATGTAGCCAAATTTGGCTATAAGTAAAAAGGTTGAAGCATCCTTCACATTTTTGGCTACTATGGTAGTAGAGCCTAATTGAGATATTCAGTGATTTTTCAAAAGAATTTAAACCAAAAATCACAATTTAAAGCCATTAAAAAAAATTCACCATCTGACTAAATTTAGCCAAAAAGAAACCCTACTAAACTCGCTTAGACTGATTCACAAGAAGAACAAGGGGTGCGTCACACCGTGGCCTTGCCATTTACATTAAAAAATATCTTAAGGCAAAAGAAGAATTATGGAAACTCAAATATTTCACCATGCCAAAATATAATAATCTTCAAAAAAATCCTCCAAAAGAAACCAAAATCCTTCCAGATATTATTATAACTCTATAACTATTAATCTCAAGTTTCAACACAAGCCAAAATATCGTCTTTCAAAAATCCTCATATAAAAATAGACATATTATTTATTACCTAGGGGCCAAAAATCCTTCAAGCTACTATACTCTAAAATGAATCTAATAAACATAATATCCTTGCCTTGGTAGGCAATGCCAATCAATAAAAGTAAAGAAACTATCAAGAAAAACTATCATATGATGAGTCATTTGAAATAAGCTTTGGCTTTACACACCTCCAACTACATAGTTTTGCTTCATGATTACTTAGTATGCACTAAATAGTGACACTCTTCAAAAACACAATGTACGATGATGTGCTTCATAGCTTGCTTGTTGATGCGACAATGCGGGCTCAATGAGTATACGGTGTAGTTAGATATTGTAGTGGCTAGCATTGTTGAATGCAAAAGTCACATTATGTACCAATACTTCACAAGTGCACGAATTCTTCCTTTTGGTTGCTTTTTGTTTTCATTGTCATTCATTCTTCTAAATTGATGTTGTGGAAGGCAAGTGCAATTGATTGAAAAAAAAAAAAAGGATAATGAAAATTTCTTTTTTTCATTTGGTTGCATATTTTGCAAAATGTTCATCAAGTGTTAATGTGAACTTTGAGATCATTTTTTTTTGGAAGCTCATAGAGCATTTAAATTTTTTTTTTTTTAAAAACCTTAAATGACTAATAAGCCAATTTTTTAAAAAGGGGTTTTTTTAAAAATTTCAAATGGATGTGGCCCCAAAAAAAAAATATTTTTCCATAAAAAAATGGGGATTGCATGTCGAAACCTTAAACCCTAAACGCTAAACCTTCTTTCCATACTAGGTAGAGATATTTTGCAATAAACCTATTGTTTTAAGTAGTTGCATTCGACATTAAATATGTCATGCATCAGAGTTGGTTGGATTCATCATGTGTGTTTATGTACAAAGGGTTTCATTACACAAAGTACTTTGTAGAGTGCATGAGTAGAACTAAAATCAAGTATGTATGTAGTAACCCACTCACCCTTGTGAACTTCTAATTGTACACACGGAGGTGACAATTTTTTTGGTTCACTTAGCATTGAACAAATGCTAATTAAATTTATGCCGCTATTTTACAACCTCAATTAGCACTTCAATTTAATTTCAAATGGCTCTTTATTACCTAATTCAAGGCCCAAGCCACACATAGACCTTCATTCTCTACTAATAAATAACCGAGTACAAAATAGCAATTATCCAAGGGACAACATAAAATCAAAGGGTACCAAAAGTTGTTCTTATTCATTCTTCTTTTTTCTCTTTTGCATTGTTTTTTTTAAAATTTAATTAATTAATTAATTAATTGAAATTTTTTGGGCTTCCACCCTTTTATCCTTTTTTCAAGTTTGAAAATCCAACTCCCTTTTTTTTCCTTAGCTAAGTTTGAATCGAATAATCCAAAAATTTGAAGCCTACTTCCAACATGTATGGATCGTCTCGTTTTTGCACATGTTCAATTTGGGGCTTTTTAATCGATTTTGGTTGTCAATAGGGCACTTCCCCGGAAATCAAAACCTATAGTAAGTTGTCGGCAAGTCTATGGACTTGGATTGGATTTGATTTTGGCTCACTTTGGTATATATATAATTTTTTCTCAACTCATAGAATGCAAAAAAAAAAGGTTCCGGAATTTCATCATTCTCCCATAAAGCTAAAACCCTAAATGAGTGTTCCCACCATCATCCATCTCAATGCACTCCCATCCCTCATTCCCTCCCTCTCTCAAGTAAGTAAGTAAGTAATTAGCAAAAATATTAAAATACCGTAGTAGTTGCCCCAATTTTGAGTTCAATGTAACCAACAACC
>Ga0116231_10009093_pt1 | contig 17002 bp, 15 predicted proteins | sample S1TSphgellanicum_2_FD_89695 | JGI IMG/M metagenome (GOLD analysis project Ga0116231, IMG submission 89695) | Host-associated microbial communities from peat moss isolated from Minnesota, USA - S1T2_Fd - Sphagnum magellanicum MG | ecosystem: Host-associated > Plants > Peat moss > Unclassified...
AATGATTTTAAACTTTCAAAAGGAAATAAATGTAATTATGTACATTATTGAATTTTCTTAAAAAGTAAATTCGAATCATTTCATTTGAACAAAATCTCAATAAGATATGAATTTTCAAAGTTTTTGTTTTTGTAATGTTTAAAATGAAGTATTTGATAAATAGAATGTAATGCAACATATTATCATAACAAATGGGGTGTCTTGATGGTAAGGATGTTTGCCCCCATTCCAAAGGTCAAGGGATCAAACCTCATGGGTGGTGTTATGTGTGGTTAACAATGGTATGTTGACCGAATACTTTCCTATCGAATTCTTAGGTTAGGTGCCTAAGTTGATTACATGGCCTACCTACCAAGTGAATGGTTTGGTAAATTTGTATTTCACTTTAGAATAACTTTGTTTCACTAAATACTAGTGAAACTAGTCATTGTTCGTAACAACTAGTCCCCATTCACTAGTGGGTTAAATAATTTCACTAGGTAAAACTGTCTAATTTCACTCAAAAATCTAGTGAAACCCAGAATGAACTAGGATGCATTTCCTAGTAGTGGTATCTTTACTCTTAAAGAAATGAATAGAGCAAGAATGTTAAAACCTTATCTAAAAATCAATTAGATCCACCTTTCATGGAGGGCCAATTATGTTTACGTAGCTTTTGAATACACTAATAAATCTTTGTGAGGTCTTTCCAATCACACAAAAAATGGATTCAAAGTGGGAGACATAAAATACCCCCCATGTCAACATAAAATAAATGAAATGACCATGTACACTAGAAATAGCAATAGAATTTCTCAAACTTGTGGTATTATGTGGGCAGTAAGTTTTGAAAAAAATTGGCATGTAATGAAAATAATTTAATTATTGCTTGAATGGTAAAGGTACTATGGTAATTTAGTGGTACATACAATTGTAAATTTGTGTAAGGTTGGGAAATCTATAGTCAAATTTTTCGACAATGCTAAAAAAATTTGATCTTCTCTTTTTGTAAGATGGCACTATAATGGAAAGTCTAAAATATGCTTTGTAATTGTTCTTTGAAATGTTACCCCACAACATATTATACATGTATTTAAATGGTATGTATGCAATACTTTGAATGAATTTTAGGTTTTAAATAGTGAAAATTGAGTTTGGACATCTAAAAATGCATAGGATATAATGGTTATATTTTATGTAATAAAAGAAATTGACAGCTTTTTATTTCAATTTTGTGATATAAAGAATTTCACAATTTTTTTCAAAAATTTAGCAAATTTAATTGACTTTCCACTAGAAAAATTAAAAAATTATTGAAAAATGACAAATTTGTCGAAACAAATTTTCAATGGTGGGCATGGGGAAATTATTTACACTATGTTGGATGTGGTAACTAGTGTTTTCTAGTTTGAGGTTTTCGAAACAACTTCAGTCCTAGTTCCCCAAGAAAAAAATCAAATTTGAAAGAAACTCTAATGTTGGTGTGAGTAAACTATTTTTTTAATTTGAGGGAACCTTAGGTCCAATTCTTCATATAATTTCTAGACTTATGATATCTAGTTCTCCCTACCTACACATATGTATCCTATTGAAGATTTTATGTTTATCAACATTGAACAACCAATAAAACAATGGACACATGTATCAACTACATCATTAAACCCAAAAATAAAATAAAATTGCATACTTGAGCACTCCTTGCCTCGATCTTAGGATCCTTGTTTGAACATATTAAAAAATTCCTTTTCAAAGTATTAGGATTCTTGCTAGCCCACATTAGAATCCTCATTTGAAAATTTTGAGATATTACACCCACCATTCCAAGAGTGAGTCTACCCACAATTTAGCAAGCCCCTAATAATTTTTTTTGGGAAAATTCCTAACTAATTTAAAATAAGTTCAAAATCTTAACGTCAACTTGGGTTTAATTTCAAATTGCCTTTTCTTTAAGAGAAAAACATGTGTAAAAGAAAATTGAAGTTTGATCTATTCAAACTACTTATTATTTAATAAGAGTTCTAGGTGCCTCTACCTTACCTACCATTTCTCTAATGTCTATGCTGGACCGGCCTTAAGATTTAGTATTGGGATCCACTTCATTCCAAAACTAGGTTGGCCATTGTACACATATGTGTTTTCTTTGATGGAGTTTGAATGTTTTTTCTAGAATTTTGTGATGTAGCCAAAATAATGATCATCCATAAGAAGATGTACCAATAGTTGAAATTACCCATATGAAGATTTAACTAGATATAGCTATAAACCACATATGGAAGCAAATATCTTAATCATCCATTTATATTTTTGGCTAATTATTAAAACCAAATTAAAAAATTGTGTTGATTTTTTTTTAAATGGCAATTTAAATCCCCAAAAGTCACTTGATTTTCAGTTTTTTGAAAAAAGTCACCGGCCCCCAGATCAGCGTAATGGGATGTTTTTATCTATTTTCTAACAATGAATTTAGGTTCGAAAAAACACTTTTTGGTGTCATTTTGCCAATAAAAAAAGTTGGATGGTACAATTCTTTGGATGGAATAGTTCTTTTTGAAGTCGTGAAGGTGTTTCCATTCAATTCCTTCAACCACTAATTGCAAAACAACATTTGCACTCATCTTTGTGGGAAGATGGCTTGTGCATGAGTATAAAACCTAAGCTTGGAGCTTTGAACTTGTAGCTTGTAGCTTAATTTGATTTTAATCCACCTACATGGATGAATGTGTTCATAGATCAATGATTTCATATGGATGAACGTCATTTTTGCATGCATGAATTTCATTTATGATTTGGATGAAATTCATCCATGATTGAAAGATAAATCAATTAAAATTTATTTATATCCATCTTCATTTGTTGTCCATGTATTAATATTTCAAACTTGAATGTCATTTAATAATGATGAATAATGTGACTATAAAAGAAAAAATGATGATGGGACCAAAATAATTTTTAAAATTTTGTTTAAATAATGATTTTCATCAACAATGTTTTAAGTAATTAAAAACATGTTGTTATGGGATGAGTATTACCCCCCACCCCTATTGTTGTCAACAACATTATATATGTATTTTGTGAAAAGTAGGGCACTTTGAAATTAAATAATTATTAAAAATAACCCCATTGTCAATTATGATAATAGGTTGTTTGAAAGAAGCTAATTAAGGTGTTTAAAATTGAATTTTATTTTATTTCAAAAATTTATTGGCATCAATGACAATAGGTAGTTTAAAGATATTTAAAACATTCAAAACCCATCATTGTCAACAACACTAGTTAGATTTTATGAAAGTTATGGCACCCTCGAAGAAAAATGAAAAAAAATCCCCCATTGTTGTCGACAATGCTTATACATAGATTTGAAAAAATTTGTGGCACCTTTGGAAGGGGGAGAAAAAAACCCCATTGTTGTCAACGACACTAGGTTAGTTTGCCCCAAAAAAAAAAAAAATGACCATTGGGTGGATGTTAGCATGATAATAGTAATATTATTAAAACATATTAAATAATGGCATTTTAAACCATAGCCATCAAATACATTTATAATGGAATTTACATTATATTACTCAACAAATATTATATCATACATAATTAAATTGTGTTTCATAAAGCTTTAATTAATTAAAACTAAGGGAAAGAAAATTTTCATTGATAAGAACTTAATGATAATCAAATATTCATCCATAAATTTGATGGAAGTTTTATATATTAAACATGTAAATTCAAAAAAAAATTCATCCATACATTAGATGAACGAAAAAAAATCATTCATCCATTATGAGGATGAATGCTTACATTCATCTCCATGTTTGTTTCTAAGTTTACTTTTATAACATTCATTTTGTGGTTAAATTCTTGGGTTTTACTTGCATGTGTATAGAGGAAAAGGCATTTTACCATCCCAAGTTCCAACTCTAGGCTCAAGCCCTAGGCTCATGCCTCATCTTTGTGATATGATATAATATTTGACATGGAAACTTAGTCAATTTCCCATATTTAACAAATTATAAACTCAATCAAACATCCTTGGAAAAATGGGGTTTCATGATCAACTTTTAACCTAGAACCCAATTATTTTGTTTCTTGGAATGTTTGGAATCACCTTGGTATCCATACAATTTTAATCCTCAATAATAATTGTGCCAATCTTCACCACATTGGTAGATTAAAATCCACTAATAAGGTGTTTGGTTATTCATACTCAAGAACACAAAACTTTGGTTTGTATTAAAAACCATCAACTAGTTTTGATTTCATGACATCAAGTATTTTTGTGTGCCCTTTCACTTTTACATAGTGAATATGTGCACATCATCATTCATGGGTAGATTTCAATGTTTTTTGAAAGCCATGATCAAAACAACTACAAAGAGTGGACCATCCACTTGTTTGATTATTTTAATTCACATGATCCAATAATGATTATATGTATGGGTTTTATTTGTTAAGGGACAACCTTTTAGAAAATCATTCAACTTTGACTTGTTGTAAGTAAATTGTGTAATTTGCTAGATGTTTTTTTTGGGTACATCCCCATTTTGGAAAGGGTGAAATGTTTCTAACATTTTATAATCTTTTGGCGTGACTTTCACAAGTAATGGAGATAGTAGGTAAAACCCATTATCAATACAATAGCTAGTTTTTAAGAGGTTGTACCTAAAAATTCAACCAATTAATTTTATTTAGTTTTAGGAATTAGTTGACTAACTAGTTGTCATTAAAGTAGGAGTTAATCTAGGAATAGATTTGGAAAGAAGGGAATCAATTAATGTTTTAGCATTACAAGAAATCATGACCTTTTAAAAGGTCCAACTTGACCAAAGTGTTTGTTTTGACCAGAAGTGATGTCCATTTTGATTGGTGGGACAAGGCATGAAGGACATGTTTTTTTTTATAATGCATTTGAATGAAATGACCTTTTTGACTAGGTGTCAATCAAACATTTAATCAAAAGGGACAAGAAAAAGAAAAAGGTTCATCAAGATGACCATGGTTAAGTAAAATTGGACAAACTAATTTGACTTTTGTTAAGCAAGCCTAAGCCAAGGCTTCCTATATACCTAACATATTTAAATAACCTATTAGAGTGAAAACACACATTATGAGTGAGCCATTTTTCACCACTTTTCACCCAAAAAAGTGATGTATAAAAAATATGATAAACATGTAGTAAGTTGAAATCTTGATGGCATTTTTTGAAAACCTTAAACATAAGAAAAAAAAAAATTAAATGTGCATGACAACATTTTGAAACTCAAAGCTCATTTTGAATCAAAATTAAGCTTGATCCAATGGTTAAATGAAAAAAAATGGAATAAATCAATGTGCATAGAATGTATAACATACATTTTTTCACCAGCCATGAGGCCTCATGTTTATGGTTCATGACACCTTACCAAACCAAAAAAAAATGACCACTTATAAAATCTCCATTTTTTCTTAAGGTAATGGTTTTTTCCCAAAATAAGAATTATTGTGCATTTATTGCTTAAGAAATGCAAAAAATCACCTTTTTTCAATGGATTTTCAATCAAAAAAATTTAACTTCTAAATGGTCATAAATTTAATTGATGTATATCAATATCATTCACCACAAAAAAAATTCATTGCAAAACTCCACCCATTTAATTTTGAAATATATTTGCAATTTTCATATTTTGTGATGTATTTATTTCAACACAAATATATTTCATATGTTCAAGTTTATAAATGTTTGTTGGAATTTCTTTTAAATAAACTATTCTAAATTTAAAGCTAATGCATATACTTGAAATGAGCAAAAATAATCCAAGATGTGATGTTCACACGTACCAAAAAAAACCAAATGCAAAATTTATGTTTTTGTGACTATAATTTTTGAGAGGCATAGTGTGCTTTCACCCATTAGTTAAACCCAGGTTACCTACTTAACATAATTAATAGTTTATAAATAAGACTTAAATACCTACTACCTACTTAACCTAATAAGTTAAATAGCCAAGCTAAGCCTAACAAGGTATGTAATTGCCTAAAGCCTAGCTCTAGGTTAGTTAGGTAGGTCAAATATACCTTATCAACCTACCTACCTACCTACCTACCTACCTAAATTCAAACTACCTATTTTACCCTACCTTACCCTACCCTACCTACTTACCTTGTTTTGCTTATTCACATAGTGAATGGAGATTGAATGAAAATAATCATAATTTACATTTTTCCAAAAAAAATTCTGAAATTCATTTTAGCATTTATAAATATATTTATTTTGTCAAATAAAATTTTGAATAAAATTTCACATTATGTTTTTATTTGGATTATTTAACCAAGAGTTGAAACCAAAAGAAAATGCCAATTTTGGGATTTCTTAATGACTTCATAATTTAAAACATAAAAATTAAGTTACACATCCTTTACCAACAAAAATGGTGTAGCTTGATGGCAAAGGCATTGGGATGCCTCATGAGGTCTTGGGTTCAAACTTGAGCAAATCATGTGTATGAAATTTGTATGTGGTCATGTATACAATGTACATGTACATTGTAGATATATGATTGTAGATAATGTATAGATAGTTAGGTAGCAACATACAATGTTGTCACCTTCAAAGATGTAATATAATGATGACAATATATGACATACATCAAACCATAAATAATGATGACTTAATTTACTAGTGGTCAAATTGATAATTGGTGATTTTGACTAGTCAAAATGTCCCACAACCCTTTTGGTTGAAAAGACATTAGTTAAAAAGACTATGTGGCAATAGACTTGTGCAAAATGACACTTTGGTCGAATTGGACAAAGGGGTAAAAATACCAAAATGGTGGTCTTTTTTACTAATTTTTCTAGTGAAAAAGATTGTGATTTCTTGTATTGTGCTAAGATAAGAGAGGACTTAAAGGATTTAAGGAAGGAAATGTGGCTTTCTTTGGATCCAATTTTTATTTTTCTATGTTTTCTTCTTCTCCTCATCTCATTTTTAAAAATCTATCTATCTTTTTCCTTTTTAGACTTCTCTTGGGTGTTTTTTTCCTTTTGTCTTTTTTAGAGTCTACTAGATTATCTTAAGGAAGGCAATCTATTTTCTTCCTTTTTAAACTCCTCTTGGGTGTCTTTTCCCTTTTGTCTTTTTTAGAATCTACTAGATTATCTTAAGGAAGGCAATCTATTTTCTTCCTTTTTAGACTCCTCTTTAGTGCTTTTTTATCTATCTTTTCTACAGGCTAGTCCCAAGGAAGGCCATCTTTCTTGTACTTTTTTTCTTTTGGGCCATGGAGGCATAATGAAAAAAAATGGGTTTTCTAAACACTTTTTGGAATTATCATCTCTTGGTGTGTATGGTGTTGTGGGAAGTAATAGTTATAGGGGATGGAAGGTAAAAAAATTATTATTGTCACAATAACTTAAAGGTGATAATTCTACCATTATAATTATTTAGTTTTTTTAATTTTTTGAGTTAGCCATCTTTTATTATCATCTAAATCATTGGGATGACAATAGTTGTGGGGAAAACTAGGAGGTAATTTTGCTATAGAACAAAATTATCATATATAGGAAATCTAATTTTTAAAAAAATAATTGCAATACAATTATAAAAGGTTGATTATATTTTCTTGGGTTTTATTATTTCTCCTAGCATTATCATTAGGATGGAAAATAATTGTCGAACCCCTTGTTTAGGCATGTTTACATACATTCAAATTGGAAATTACATTTTTCATTTTCAACATGTTTTGTGTTGTTGAAAAGATCTAAACAAGACCTTTTTTACAAAAGTTTGAATTGAATGTAAATAATTTGGAAGCTCTACAACCATCATGCACAAAATGTTTCAAGCATGGGAAAATCTAAAGTTGGAAATCTTCCATTTTACAAAAGCATGCAAGTAATTCAATTTCATCAATAAAAATAATTCAATTTGGAAATTTCCCCCAAAAGAAATTTTTTTGAGGTAGAAAAATATCAAGTGAAAATATTTATGGCAATCTAGAAATTCTAATAGTACATAAATTGAGGAAAAACCATTACCTCCACTCTTTTGGCCCTTAGGAGGTGATGCCTTTATTTTAGGAAAAAATCAACAATGAAGGGAAATAATGACATAAAATAGTGCCATTAAAATATAATCTAGAGGAATTTCAAGAGTGAATGAACAAAGTAGTTATGGTAGCCACCACTTTTGTAGGTGGTGGGAAACTACCTCCCAAATCAAATGAGTATCATATGTTGTGTGGATCAAACCATGCTATTATAAATCACCTCAAGAATGTAACCAATCCTTTTTTTAGATTTTTAAAAGATTCACAAATTAAGATAATATTGAGGTTTTTTTTTTTTTTTGGTATGTCCATGTTTCTAATAAATCAATTTAGCATCAAATAAATTTGAAAGTAATTCAATAAATATAAAATATATTTTGGCATGTTTTCAAACCCTATAACCAATTTTTTCATGCTAAAAAAACACAATGAAACATCATTTTAAAATACCATTCTTGTCTTTATCCACAATAATTGTGTGCCATGATTGAACTATTAAGAATTTTAATTCAATTCAATTCAATCTAAATTCAATGTTTATTGAATTGAAATTCAATTCCAATTGCATGCAATGTCATTCAATTTTTTCATTCAAATGAAATTTCATTTCCACAAAATCAATTCATTTTGTTCAATCAACTGATCATCACTTGTAGTTTGGATCGTCATTGGTATCCATTTGTGTTTGGATTGCAATGTAGGACCCACTTGTCAACTTTAATTTCCAACTTGACATGTTGTTTGTGTTAAAGTGGGAAATAGTCCATGATTTCAACCATATCAAGTGAGATGTTTTTTTAATATAAATATTTAAGAGGAGATCTTCATGACTCAACATTAAAGATTTGATAAGAAAAGACAAGAATCAAAGGTATGTACAAACTCATTATAGATGCATTTTATGGTTTACATCAAGAATTTTGAATTTGATATAGTAAGATTGGTGCATTCTTGAAAGATAAATATTAATAAGAAATTATGTACATTTAAATCTTTATCATCTTGTATAGAGAGACAAAAAAATCATTCTTATGTTGTATGTGAATGGCTTATTGGTGGTAAGAAGTCACAAGATGAAAATATCATGGTTAAAATTACAATCAAAAATTAGGTTCAATATGACAAACCTTAGCATAATGAACTAATATTTAGTTGTATAATACATAATTCCAAAAATACCTTCTCCATTGAGATTTTGGAACCATTGGTGATGTTAATCACCTTTGCCAATGCTTATTTTTGTAAATCTTGGAGTGGTACAAGAACTTTTAAAATGTTTAAGCAAAATCATGAAAGACAATGAAATCATATAACATGTACGTAAGTAATTTGAATAATTGTTTTTTTTATAAGAAGCACAAACCTAAAGTATAGACTAAGGTGGTATAGATTAAGGTCTACAACTGTCACCCATACTTTGATTTCCAATTCAATTCCAAAATTGTATCCCAAATCATATTTGTATGTGAACTCTCCCCCTATGGGTAAGGTCAACAAACCATGTGCTTATAAGTTGCAAAACCTTAAACCCTAAATGCAAGAATAATAAAATTTCAACAAGATGAAAACCAATTCAAAAGTAACTCAACTGAATTTGTACTTATTTTGTCCCAATTAATAAAATGTTTGAATTGTACACTATAAGGTCATTTACTACAATGATAATATTTACAAAATCAAGCAACATTTAAATTTAGTTTTAAATGTTGTTGTGGTGGAGGCACTAGAGAGACAATTTTATTTCTTTTTATAAATTGGTTCAAGTCTATGACATATTATTGGGAATTTGGTTTTTAAAGGACTACTATGAGTTCAAACATTATGTTTATCACAAGCATAATTAGTAAATAAGTAGTCAAAGGGTATCTAGTACACAAGATTATGGAATCTTGTATTAAAACTTTGAGAAACTTAGATATCATCAAAAGATTGAGTTGGGGACAACAAAGTATCAAGAAAATCTACTATTAAATACTTGTTTTAATTTGGATTAAACCCAATTGCATGGACTCTAGGTGACAACCAATAGTCAAAATGTCTTCAAGAAAAGCTAAATATTGAGCTTTCATGGAGGGAACCAAGGATGCAAAATGGTTGTAAACTCCCCTAGCAAGTATTAATACCACTCCAAACCTTACAATGATAATTTACATAGACAACCAAAGTTATATGGAAATAGCAAGAAACCTTTTATTCCAAAATGAAAACAAAACACATTGAAGTTAATTATCACTTCATCATAGAAAAAGTCATCTTAAGAGTAACCACTATGCATACTAACCAAACAAATGTGTTAGATAAAATTTCAAAGTGTAAAAGGTGTTGTTGGAGGATTCAACTTAGGTTCGATCTAACGTTCATTGAATTTGGCATGGAGGGAAGACAAGACCATTTTGGAATATTCAAATTGGTGTTACAACCTAATCACAAGTTTATGGACAAAATTTTCCACCCCAACTTGAAGGTTGCAATTCACAAGATGTGTGGACACAGTAAGGTAAATAAATCACTAGGGGTAGATGCAAGCTAAAGTGACCCACTTTTTCTGTTTTGTCTTTGTCAACTTGACCATCATGTTTGCATTAAATTTTGTAAACCCATTTGTTCCATCTTCAAGAATAAAATCATTTAGAAAAAAAGCTTCTAAAGATTGTTTACGTCATAACATCTCAAATCCAATCTTCAAATTTAATTAAAGGTTTTTGGTTCACAATGAATTACAAATCAACTTTTTACTAGAATATTCAATAGAATTGTCTTGAATTATGTAATCTAGTTAGATCACATAATCATCCATTTCATGAGATAAAACTATAGCATGAGACTTAACACATTGAATTGCATGGTTGATACCACCAATATCATCAACTACAACATCATGAGTTGGAAAACTTTCAAAAGTTGCAACAAATGACATATGAATAGTAGTTGGTCCAAAGCTTGATGTAATAACAAAAATGTATTGAGAAGTAGATTCAAGTTGTTTAGCAACATTAGAAAAATATTTGAGCTTTCATTTATTTTGACATCAATATTCACCATAACCTTGTTAGTTATGGAATTCCATAATCGATATGCATGACCTTTCAAATCATAATCAATAACCATGAGCTTCTTTAATTTAACATCCAACTTTTTCCAAAGGTGCTTCAAGATGTAATGAAAAACTTCATTGCTAATTTTCTTGAAATAGGAAAAATTAGGTTGACTATTATCAACCATCTTATAAGGGGTTTTGCTAATTCGCTTATTCAAAGTGCAATTCCACACATTAGCACCTTTAGCCCAAAGCATAAATGGAAGTTTCTTGGCATGCAAAACACTTCATATTGTTTCAATCATAGTTTTGTTACTATGTTTAATATAGACATTTTGTTCTAAAGTGAATCAGGTGGAGGTTTCATGTTTCATAGCTTTAGTCATAATATGGGTTTCAAGCACACGACTAATGAACTCCTACCCCTTTGTTAGTTCTAATTTGCAAAATGGAGGTCTTCATTTATTTGTTTACCTCATTTTTAATCAATTTATAATATCAAATGCTTTTGACTTATGATAGATAAAGTATCTATACATGAATCCACTTACATCATCTTTGTATAACACAAAATAAGAAGTGAGTCCAATAGATTGAACATGCATTGGACCACAAAAATTTGCATGGAAAAATTCACCAAGAGTTCCATGTCTTGTTTAATCGTCATGTGCATGATAAGTTGAACAATGTTGTTTGTTGTATAAGCACCCTTCACAAAACAATTCCTTGGAATTTTGTTTGTTTGCGATATGAAATCCTTTGACAACAAAAGTAGTATTCAAGACAATTTAAGAATTGATACAGTAGAATCATTTATGCCATAATTCAATATTGTCATCAACAACATGACTAGACAAAATCTCCATGGAATATGCTATCATGGAATTTGTTAAGCTTATAAATGAATCTAGTTTTGTAGCCTTGATCTCCAACTTGTACAACTTGTCACTTCGAGTCCTAGTTATCACAAGTTGTCCTTCTCCTTCTTAATCAATATGTTCACAACTATTTCACTTGTAAGTAGGAAAAATACCTATGTTTGTAGCTTGACCAATAGAAAACAAATTTGTTCGCAACTTTGGAATGTACAACACTTTCTTCAAAATTCCATGCTTCCAAATGCCATGAACAAGTTGTAGGATAGGAATATTGCACCCATGCACCCAAAGGTGTTGAACATTAGCAACAGCCATTGGCTATGTGCCTTTTTCAATAGATGTGGAGTTTATGAAAACTCACATCTGTTTGGCATGTGTATAATAGCATCTCCATCTACATACCAATCTCTATTTATGTTTCATCAACATACAGAGCCTTGGATTATCTTGTTGCTCTTGATTCAGAGATTCAATTACTATTCCTACTTCCAAAAATCCAGTTACTACTTCTATTTCCAAAGATGTGATAACATAAGTTACATTTTCAAACATCTCCTCCCTTTTTGTGTGAGGAGCACAATCAAAAGAATTTTGTGACAAAGGCAATGCTTTCAAAGATTTAGTAATAAAAGTTTCACTGTCAGACTCGTTCTTTGACATAGTAACATTTGTTTCATTCTTGATTTTATTCTTCTTCTTCATGACTAGTGTCCAACTTCCCCACATGAGTTGCACTTCATTTTGGCTTTCCAATTCTTAATGTACTCATTATCTTGCTTATGATCCTTCAAGTTATCACAACCAACATTTTTAGCATGTAATGTTTTATTAGCATCTGTCTCCGTGATCCCATAAACTGTGTTCATCTTCTCTTCATCAAACAATCTCAATGTAAGAATTTTCCTCAGTTCATGAACCGTCACTAGTTTTTTGCCACTGTTACTTTCTTTCACACCCGAGCATGTGGGCCCAAAACCTGTTGAAATTGATGACAAATATTTCTGAAAATTCAATGAAAAATTGTAACCTATATAGCTTGAAGCAATTTTTGTTGTACATGCAAGTTTTGCTACATAAAATGCATATTGATCTCTACATGTACACAAAATCATATTAAATTAGGTTCTGCCTACTTTTGTGACACAAAAGTTGTATGCAACAACAGCAAAAAGAACTACACACTAGAAGCACAAAGAAATTTTCCAAAGTACTGGCGCAAAGAACTTGCAGAAAGCAAGAAAGTATATAATCGGTAAATGATTCAAAAATTGAAACTAACTATCTAGGCTACGAGTCGGCCTATTTACTGTTAAATTATCAAGTCACTTGAAGCAAATCTAACACTTAAATCTTGGATCAAATGTCAGCCACAATGCTTCAAGAATAGAAGATAAATAGGAAGGAAAAGAAGATCTTGGTGGAAGGAGCCAGCTGGATATCATGGAATGGATCAGTGCCCTCACTCAGTGAGATGTGTACAACATGGATGATCTCAACTGAGTGAGAAGGTCAGTATGATGAAGGTCAGCACTTGAAGGACAGAGAGCCATGATGAGTAAGTTGATCATAGGGATGAGATTACTAAGATAGGATTGAAGAAAGAAAGTTGAGACCTGTTGCACCTTCATGCACATTGAGTTCAGCTCATGGCAGTTCCTGTAGCTTGAAAGCTTTGTAAGGAGTTACACACGGAGGAGCCAGGTAGATTCCTTGCAAGGTGGCTGTGGAGCCAGGCTCATCATTTTCAGGCATTGATATACATTATGCTTCACATGGTTTGATCTTGACAACAAAGTCTAGAATGTGGATTTTTCAAACTCCTCGTGTACTTGTGATCAGCAAGTGGCGGACACAACAACAATAGCTGTGGGTACAATCTCTTCACATTCTTAATTCTTAGGAAACTTGAGAAGTTTGGCCTGAATCATGGCAGGTGAATTATCTGACTTGATCATCAAAATCTGTTCCTGGAACCTCAAAATTATAGGGAGAATCTTACCAGGAGGCAGCCTCACTTGGAAAGGCTCACATTCAAAAACAACCTCATGAATAAGCAGTGTTGGTATCTTGCTATAACAACCCCCCCTCAAACCTTTTGACCCTGGCAAGCTCCAAATCCTTGCACCAGTTTTTATTCCTTGCTGCATATGGTTTCTAAACATATTCCTTTGTCATACAGGTGGTGGTACGTCCTCCAAAGTCAAAGCTGCAGAAAAAGTCAGAGCCCATTCTGTCCTGTAAAAACCCCTGATCGGGCCATACTAGCCTTGTGAAACTGACCATACTGCTGCACTTGCAGCTGCTAGTGTAGTAACACTGGTGAAGGTAATGGAACAAATTTTAGAGCTTCACTTTGTACCTGCACACAAAGTCCTTGAGGGTGGCATTTGTGACAAAGACGGTTGTGTCACAATAAGCTGTGGACACTGCATGGTGCTTGAAGAGATTGAGAATATTGACTCGACCTGAAATTCTCGACACAGTTGACACTGGAATCACACCTGCCACAAAATCATTCAAGAAACTCATCCCCTGCAGAAACTTGTTGGCTTGGACAGTCAACAACACATTTTTATTTTCAGTCCCACCAGAGCCTATCTGGCCTGCAGAGATTGGAGCTTGTCCAACTGTGAGATTGTGATAGTACAACACTGATGTGCTGTTGGTGTACTTGAATGTTGCTTTATTGGGGTTGTGCACCGAGATGTTGAGCATGATTTGCAAATTCACCTGGGGCATGAGGCTTGTGGGAAGGTCAAAAGTGACATTCAAATTCTGTAGGGTCACTTTGTTGACCATGATGTCTGGATCCCTGGCCTTGAAAACAGTCAGTGCGAGAATCACAAGAATGAGCACAACCAGGAGAATCAAGACACCGCAAATCACACCACAAGACAGGCATTTGTGGCGCTTGTAGATTGGTTCACTGGCCTGTGATACACATACATATGTACATCAACATACATGAGTGAATCACACACACAATCAGGGCTTGAAAGCCAATGTCAGGAAAATTACACACAACCACTGGAGAAAGGAAGACTTATAGAAAGCCACAACTTCACATAAACAAACAAAAACCCACCCACAACTTGCAGAAAAGAAAGGAAAGAACCTGATTAATCAACATCAAAATGTACATATCTAACTGCAAAAAATGACTCAGAAATACATCAACGCTGCATTTTACAGTTGTCCCTCTGCTGTTATGAAGAAAACGCATTTTGCAAAAACTTGCATCCTACAGTTGTCCCTCTGCTGTTATGAGGAAAACCCATTTTGCAAAAACTTGCATCCTACAGTTGTCCCTGTTATGTTATGAAGAAAACCCATTTTCTGTACTCAAGAAAGGGTATGGAAATGATGAAGGAAAGAAATGTGAGTACCTGGACCTGAGCATCATCTGCCATACGTTCTGCATACTTCATGTCCATCACCTTTATGGGCGCCATCGGATCACTCAATTGTGCGATTCAAAATTTCCGCAAAGGTTCTCTCTCACAGGACCAAGAATTTCTCAAAAATCAAGAACTCATTTCGATCATCAAAAGCTGCTGTCTCGACTGTAATAGCAGATCTCCAAAGACCAAAACAAAACAAAACAAAACAACTACAAACAAACAGTTTAAAGAAAGAAGAGCACACAAAGGTGGGTACCCAATTATGCACCTGGAGAGAAAAATAGACAAACAGACTTTGAAACAAAAATGTTTTAAAAAAAATTATTGCAGAAAGCAAAGTGCACAGAGAGAGAGAGAGACACTATACTAACAAGTTCAATGAAAGCTTGTAATCTTGAGAGAAGACTAGTACGTATGATAATCCGCTCAAGACATTTGCTGAGAAATTTGTTCAATGGGTTTTCTTAACAGCAAAAAAATGGCACAAATTTTGGCATCCCGGATTTGCATCGCGCGCATTGTGTTTCAAAAATTTCTCAGAAACTTTCTCTCTCTTCTCTCTCTTCTCTCTCTTCTCTCCCTCTGCGCCAGAGTGACCCAGTTTTTTTTTTTTGGGTGCAAAGTTTCGCCAAAATATGAAAAATACAAGTAAAAATGGAATATTCAATTGCAATATTTCTCCTTTTTTCTTTCCTGGAAATAATTTCAAAATTTCGAAAAAAAAATTATTCCCTAATTTTTGGCCTTTTTTGGACTCTGATTTGAGTTTGGTAGCATTTTTTTTAAAGCTCTTTTTTACTATTTAAATAGGTTCTAAAAACCTATTGCCAATTCATGCAAAATTCACTCTTCGAATACTAGCCATTGACATAACATCAGAAAAATAATTGAAAAAAATATCACGGAGTGAACCAGCATCCAGTACAGGCCTCTTTTTTTACTGGCTATGTATATATACATATAGCCAAAAATCGAAATTAAAAATAAAAAGTTCTAAAATCAAGTGCTTTTTTGAGACTTTCAAATAGCCAGAAAATCCGACCAAAATTTAAGAAAGTTTGTCAGATTTTCTATACATGGTTCAAGGACGTAGCCAAAAATATGCAAGGATATGTTTGAAATTTTTTTTTTTGCTTTCATATTTAGCTTGTAGCCAAAAACCTTGGCTAAATCTTCCTATAGATGATCGTCACTTTGGCTATATCACAAAATTCACAACAAAACAAAACATGGGCACCCAGTGCCAACTCAAGTGCACCATAAAGGATGGATGATAAGTGGTCAGGAAACGGTTTTCTGTTGGGTTCCAGTTCACGAGCTAACCATGGTAGGTTGGCTCCGGTTCATTTGTTTAAACTACCTACCTACTAATAACAACCGCAATTGGGTCAGAGTGAACCAGCACCCACCAGCACACAATCCACTAGGTGGCCCTTTATGACTCAGTTGTGGATGAACCTTAACCAGAGTCACTATCTTGTTTCACCTTGGTAACCCATTGTGTAAGAAGTAGGCCCAAATCTGTGAAAGCCTACTGCCGAGGTCTTTATGGAGTGTAAAAGACATGCTAATTTATTTTTTTAATATCACGAAAAAAAAAAAAAAAAAAAAAAGAGGGGGGGAAATTAGAAAAATATATTTATTTTTATCTCTAATAAATTGATTGTTATTTAGGGAGGGGGGAGGGGC
>Ga0116231_10009094_pt1 | contig 16999 bp, 9 predicted proteins | sample S1TSphgellanicum_2_FD_89695 | JGI IMG/M metagenome (GOLD analysis project Ga0116231, IMG submission 89695) | Host-associated microbial communities from peat moss isolated from Minnesota, USA - S1T2_Fd - Sphagnum magellanicum MG | ecosystem: Host-associated > Plants > Peat moss > Unclassified...
ACTCCGTCCTGACGCTCTGCGCCTTCATGAGCGTCTCGAACTGTTGCGTAAATTTCGCCAGATCGAGATCGACTTGGGCATGCACGAGCTGCAGATCGAGCTTCGGCTTGAGCGCCGCATCCCAGGTCAGAGTCTCGCCGTACGCGGGTCCGTGGCTCACGTCGACGTCCATGTACAGATCCCGTCGTTTGGTGATGATGCCGGGATCCAACCAGGCGCAGGCCGCGAGTTCATCCCAAAGGTAATAGCGGTCCTGCGACCAGGCGGCGATGTATCGGGCCGCGGGGCTCTCGGACTTGGCGATGTCATCGAGCATCGCTTGCGTGAACATCGCCTTGATCGAGACGTCGACGGTAGTCAGATCGATCCGCGGCCAATGCGCACGCAGGGTGATGCGCGCCGCTTCCGGGTCGAACCAGAAATTGAACTCGTGGCGCGGACTGGTCGCGAACTCGGGGTCGTCGGTTTGCGGATCGAGGCTGCCGCCCATGATGACGATGCCTCGTGTGAGTTCGGCGAAATGCGGATCGATGGCGATCGCCAGCGCGATATTGGTCAGCGGTCCCGCCGCGTAGATCGTCACCGCGTGCGGGTGCTCGCGAACCTCGCGGATCAGGAAATGCGCGGCATCCTCGCTGATGGGTTTAGTATGCGGCTCGCCTTCGGGCAAGGGCGGCGTATCCCAGGGACCGGGAAACACCTTGGCCGCTGCCTCCGGCGTCAAACCGCTTTTCTCACCCCAGGCCCCCAGCCAGCCGACGCCGCCCACGATCGGCTTCATCAGCGCCGTCTCCTGTTGAGTGCGTACCAGGGGAAACACCGCGCCCAAGGCCACGGGTACGTCGCTTCGCCCGATCAATTCCAGCATGCGCAAGGTATGGCGGGCCTCGTCGTCGCGCCAGGCGTTGCCGGTCACCATCGTGATGCCGAGGACCTCCACCTGGGGAGCTTGCAGCAACACCATCATGGCCATCTGATTCGAGCCGCCGGGCCCGGAGCCATCCTGGTCGATGAGCACGAGTCGCTTCGGCTCGGCGTGGCGCGGCTCCGGCGGTGCTGCGAACGCCGGCGCCGCTGTGAACGCCGACAGCACGGCGAGCACCGTCGACACCGCGACGCATACCAACGGCAGACTCGCCCGCAGCACCGATCCCGAGTGTTTCTTCGTCGCTCCTTTCACAAGCGCTGCTCCATGGAATGTACGTGGCGGCCGGCGACCCAGACGTCGCGGATGTTCACCCGCGCGGCGCCGTAGACGATGCGCTCCAAGATGGCCTCGGGTGCATCGTCGACACCGAGCCGCAAGTTGCTGCCGGGAGCGTCCGGCGAGAGCGCGATGGCGTCGAACTGCCGGCCCGTCGCGAAGCTGCCGACCGGCAAATCCAGCGCGGCGCCGCCGGCGGTCGTCGCCAGCCAAAATGCCGTGAGCGCATCGATGCGTGATTCCGCGCGACCGCGCTGCTCGCGCGGCAGCGACGGATCGACGCCGGCTTCGAGCCGGCGTGAGGCAATCACGGCATGGCGCGCATTCTCGAGGATCGACGGGCTTGCGCCGCCGGCAATGTCGGTGCCGAGACCCACGTGTACGCCGCGGGCGAGGGCATGGCGCAGCGGAAAGATGGCGTCGGAAAAATACACGTTCGACAGCGGGCAATGCGCGATCCCGGCACCGGTCGCGACCAGCCGCTCGATGTCGCCGGCGCCGATGAAATTGCCGTGAGCGAGAATCGTGTGTCTACCCAGCAGCCCGAATTGCTCGAGGGCGAGCGTATCGCTGCAGCCGCAGCGCTCGATCACGGACCGATGTTCCCAGTCGCTCTCGGAGCAATGGGTCTGGACGTGGCAGCCGGTCTCGCGGGCGAGCGCGCCGAGCCGGCGCAGCAACTCGTCCGAACACGCCGGGATGAAGCGCGGTGTGATCACCGGCCGGATCAGGCGCGAGGTATTGCCCGGCAGCGCGGCAATGTAGTCGAGCAGCGCTTTGGTGTCGGCTGCGCCGCTCGCCGCGGAGACATCCCGATAATAGGCGGGACATTCGCGCGGATCGTCCATGGCCGCGCGGCCGATCAGCGCGCGCTGCCCGCGACGCAAGCACACGTCGGCGAGACGCTGCGTGGCGGCCACATGGATGGAACCATAGTACACGGCGGTCGTCGTCGCGTTGGCGAGCAGCGCGGTCACCAAGGACTCGTAGATAGCCTCTGCATAATCCGGATCGGCGCACTTCGCCTCGAGCGGGAAGGTGTAACGCTGCAGCCACGCTTCCAGCGGTAAATCGAGAGCGGTGCCGAGTTGCGGCCATTGCGGCGCGTGCACGTGCAGATCGACCAAGCCGGGCAGGAAATAGTGGCCGGATGAGAGCGTGGTGAGGCGGCCGGCCAAGGCGAGTCGCTGACCGAGTTGACGGCTTTCGGGCGACTGCTGCGGATGGATGCCGGTGATCGTCCCGTCGGCGTCCACTGCGATGAGTACGTCGCGCAGCATCTCGACGCGGCCGCGGACCGGCGTATGCAGCGCCGTGCCGAGGAAGCCACGAGGCAGGTCGGCCTCGGTGGCCGGCGTCGCCATCGGGAAGTCGCTAGCGGTCATGGTTCAGGCGGGACTCCTTTGGGGTCAGGTGCCCAAGTTCAGCAGCGAAGCATTACCCCCGGTCGCCGTGGTGTTGACCGTGAGCGTGCGTTCATTCGCGAAGCGGTACAGATAATGCGGACCGCCCGCCTTGGGGCCCGTGCCCGAAAGACCCGTACCACCGAAGGGCTGGACTCCGACCACGGCGCCGACCATGTTGCGATTCACGTAGGTATTCCCGACCGTGGTGCGCGCGAAGATTTGTCGCCAGAAGGATTCGAGACGCGTCTGTACCCCGAGCGTCAGCCCGTAGTGGCTCTCCCGGATCGCCGCCAACACCGCCTCGATATCGCTCGCACGATAGCGGACGACGTGCAGGATCGGGCCGAATTGTTCGCGCGTCAGTTGCGCGGCGCTGTGCAGCTCGATGAGGTGCGGGGCGACGAAACTGCCGTGCGCCTGGGCGGCACCCAGACTGCAAACCTTGAGCACCCGCGCCTCGCTGCGCATGCGTGCGATATGCGCGCTGAGTCCGTCGGCGGCCGCGCCCGTGATCACCGGGCCGATATCGGTGCGCGGATCGGACGGGTCCCCGATCACCAGTTCGTCCATCGCACCGGCGATCATGTCGAGCACGGCATCGGCGATGTCCTCCTGCAAGAACAGCAGGCGCAGGGCCGAGCAGCGTTGCCCGGCGCTCAAGAAGGCCGAGTTCATGACGTCGTCGACCACCTGTTCCGGCAACGCGGTCGAATCGACCAGCATCGCGTTGAGCCCGCCGGTCTCGGCGACCAGCGGCACGATCGCGCCCTCGCGCGCCGCCAGCAGCCGATTGATCGTCAAGGCGGTCGCGGTCGAGCCCGTCATGGCCACGCCCGCGAGTTGCCCGTGACGGAAAGCGACGTCGCCGAAATCGCGGCCGCGCGCCGGCGTGAGGTGCAACACCGGCTTGGGCACGCCGGCCTCGTGCAGCAACTCGACGAAGCGTGCCGCCACCAGGGGCGTGGGCTCGGCGGGCTTGGCGACGACCGCATTGCCGGCGACCAGCGCCGCAGTCACTTGGCCGGCGAAGATCGCGAGCGGAAAGTTCCACGGACTGATGCAAGCGAACACGCCGCGGCCGTGCAAGGACAATTCGTTCGACTCGCCCGTCGGGCCGGGCAGTCGCAGCGGCGCCGCGAATGCGGCGCGCGCCTGCACCGCATAGTAGCGGCAAAAGTCGGCTGCCTCGCGCACCTCCGCGATCGCGTCGGGCAGCGTCTTGCCGGCTTCGCGCACCAGCAGGGACATGAAATCCAGGCGCCGCGCCTCGAGCAGATCCGCAGCCCGCTCGAGGCAGGCGGCGCGGGCGTCGCCGCCGGCCTCGTTCCAGCCGGGCTGGGCACGCGCGCCCGCATCGAAGGCGGCGCTGATTTCGGCGGCCGTGGCGTCGCGCGAACTGCCGACCCGATCGCGACGGTCCGCAGGGTTCGTCACTGCTTGGTCACCCCCGGGTTGGCTGGCGCCCTGCAAGGCGGCGCCGGCCACGATCGGGCCGGCTGTGTGCACAGCCTTTGCCCGCGCCGCGAGGCCCGCGGTCAAAGCCGCGAGTTCCAAGGGATCGCCGAAATCCAGACCCGCGGAATTGCGCCGCACGGCGTATAAGGCAACCGGATCCGGCAGGCGCGGGTGCGCGAACGACTCGAGGCGTTCCAACTCGGTCACCGGATCGCGGACGATCTCGCTGACCGGCACTTGTTCGTCCATGAAGCGATTGACGAACGAGGTATTGGCGCCGTTTTCGAGCAAACGCCGTACGAGGTAGGCGAGCAAATCCTTGTGTTCCCCGACCGGCGCGTAGACGCGTACGCGCGGAAAATCCGGGATGCGCCGCTGCGCCTCGGCATAGAGCAGTCCGCCCATGCCGTGCAGACGCTGGAATTCATAGACGGCGCCGCGCGGCGCCAATTCGAGGATCGAGGCCATGCTGTGCGCGTTGTGCGTGGCGAATTGCGGATAAAGCACATCGGCATGCCGGAATAGCCGATCGGCGCAGGCCAGGTAGGAAACATCGGTGCTGAGCTTGCGCGTGTAGACGGGGTATGTTGCGAGACCGCGCTCTTGGCTGCGCTTGATCTCGCTGTCCCAATAGGCGCCCTTGACGAGACGCGCCGTCATACGCCGCCCGCTCGCACGCGCGAGCGCCGCGACCCAGTCGATGACATCCAAGGCTCGCTTCCCGTAGGCCTGCACGGCAAGGCCGAGTCCGGGCCAGGCACGGGTCACCGGATCGCGGGCGAGCGCTTCGATGACATCCAATGACAGGTCCAAGCGATCGGCTTCTTCGGCGTCGATCGTCAACTGGATGCCGACGGCGGCTGCACGCCGCGCCAGGGCGGCTACGCGCGGCACGAGACGCTCGAGAACGAGAGCACGCTGCAGCAACGAATAGCGCGGTTCGAGCGCGGACAGCTTGATCGAGATGCTCGAGGTTTCGTGCGGCGGCCGACCCGCTGCAGCCGCCCCGATCACGTCGATCGCATGCTCGTAGGAGGCGAGATAACGCTCCGCGTCGCGCTGGGTACGGGCGCCCTCGCCGAGCATGTCGAAGGAACACAGTCCGAGCGGCGTCTCGGCGGCGCTGCGCTTCTCGGCCTCTTCGATCGTTCGGCCGACGACGAACTCGCCGCCGATGATGCGCATCGCCCGGCGCACGGCGAGGCGCACGACCGGCTCGCCCGCCTTGCGCGTGAACCGGGCGATCCAGCCGAGCGCGTCGTTCTTGATCGTCGGCTCGAGTTCGAGTATCCCGCCCGTCAACATCAAGCCCCAGGTGGAAGCATTGACGAACAGCGATTCGGAGCGGCCGGCATGGGCAGACCAATCGCCGCCGGCCAGTTGTTCGGCGATCAGCTTGTCGGCCGTGGCATCGTCCGGAATGCGCAGCAGCGCCTCGGCGATGCACATGAGCGCAATGCCCTCCTGATTCGAGAGGCCGAACTCTTGCAGAAACGCGTCGAGAAAAGGTCGTTCATCGCGTCGTGCCCGCGCGCCCTCGACGAAACCGCTGGCGACCGCCACCGCGCGGTGGCGCGCGGCACCCGTGAGTTCCAGGCTCTGCAGAAGGCGGGTGACCGCGCGCGCTTCCGGCCAGAGACTGTGCTCGCGCAGCGCGAGGCGCAGCGCATGCAGCGGTTCGCCATCCGGAACGGGTTCGGGTTTTGCGGACATATCGGCTTCTCCTCGGGGCTCTGCCCTCAACCAGTATCCACCAAGTTGGCGACGAACACCTGCGCCGGGTGCAGCTCATCGGCGCAACTCAAGCGGATCGGTCCATCTCTCTGCGCAGTCGCCAGCGCCAGATCCCAGGGCGCCAGGATTTCCCGTCCGCCGCCGGCTTCCGCCGCGGCTGCCGCAATCGCGACGGATCCGGCGAGCGCGAACACAAGCATAGACTCCCGCGGCGCGGCGCGCAGCGTCAAACTGCTGGCTAGACGCAGCACCCGGACATCGGGCGCCGGCAAGGCCACCGACACCATGAGATTGAGGTCCGTACATTCACCCGCCAGCAGCTCGCAATGCGCGGCCAGGCCCCCGTCGAAGGCCACGAGATCGCCGACCTCGCGCAAACTCGCCGCGGTTCCGCCCGCGAATCGCAGCTCGACGCCCGCGCCGCGCAGCAGGGCCATATGACGCCGATAGCCGGAAAAATCCGAAAACGGACCGGACGCAGCGATCGTCGCGACACTAACCCGCCAGCGGAAAGCCGCCCCATCGGCCGGGCAGCGCAGCGCTTCGTGGGTGACTCCACCGCCGTTCTTCCACGGCGTCGTCCGGAACGATGACTGACGGATGATCTGCACGCGCGGCCTTTCGATCAGGCTCCGGGGCCGCTAGAGTTTGCGAAATACGACGATATGCTGAACCGGAAGGCGTTCGGAAGTGCGCTCCCAAGTCACGGGAAACGGCCGCATCTCGCGCCGGATTTGCGCCTCGCTCATCTTGTGCAGCGGCTTGATCGCGACGGCCGGGTCTTCGGCGCGATACTCGACGAATACCAGGCGGCCGCCATGGCGCAGCGAGCGCAGGAGGCTGCGGATGATCTCGGCGGGATAGGCGAGTTCGTGATACACATCGACCATGATCGCGAGGTCCACCGAAGCGGCGGGTAAGCGCACGTCTTCGGCCGATCCCAGCACCGGCACGACGTTGCGGGTGTCGGGCTGGCGGGCAAGATCCCGGAGCAGATCGATCATCTCCGGCTGCACGTCGACCGCGTAGATCTTCCCACCGGACAGCAACGGCGCCAAGCGTCGCTCGAGGTAACCCGAGCCCGCGCCGATATCGGCGACCGACATCTCGGGCCGCAGCTGCAATTCCTCGATGAGCCAGTCGGGCCTCTCCTCCCGCTCGCGGCTCGGCCGATCGAGCCACGGCGCACCATCGAAGCCCATGACCTGGGCGATTTCGCGCCCCTGATAGAACTTGCCTATCCCGTCCGCACTTGCCGGTCCGGTCGTGTATTCGGGCGCGACCGCATGAGCGCCCGCCGAAGCGGCCGCCTGCGCAGCCGCAAGCGCAGCTGTCGGTGGCGCGCCCACGGCGGCCAGGCACGCGCAGCCGAAGACCGCGAGCGCGCGATACGAAGACTTAGACTTGGGCAGCAATGACGGCGATCTCGACTTTGAATTCGCTGGCGGCCATGAGCATCCCTCGGCGGTCAATGTTGAATGACGGCGGCCGTTTTGGGGGCGCTTTGCTGGGCCTTGATCCAACGGTCGGTTCGCGCTTCGAGCAGATCCAGGGGCAGCACGCCGCCGCTCAGCATCTCATCGTCGAAGCGACGCAAATCGAAGCGGTCCCCCAATTCCTGGCGAGCCCGCTCCCGCAGCTCGCGAATCTTCAATTGCCCGAGTTTGTAGCTGAGCGCCTGACCGGGCCACGCAATGTAGCGATCGGTCTCGGATTGGATCGTCGGCTCATCGATCGCACCAGTTTGGCGGAAAAAATCCACGACCTGCTCCCGACTCCAGCCCATGGCATGCAGACCGGTGTCGACGACCAAGCGTTGCGCGCGAAACAGCTCGCTCGTGAGCCGGCCGTAGTCGCTGATCGGATCCTGGTAGAAGCCCACCTCCTTGCCTAGTTCCTCGGCATAGAGCGCCCAGCCCTCGATGTAGCCGGAATTGCCGCCATGCAGGCGAAACTTCGGCAAGCCTTCGAGGCGCTGCGCCACCGATTGCTGCATATGGTGCCCCGGGATGCCCTCGTGGTAAGCGGTTGCTTCATCGTCGATCAAGGAGCGCTCGGCAAAATTCGAGGTGGCGACGCTGACCCGCCCAGGCCGCTTACCGTCCGGCGTTCCGGTCTGATAATGCGTCGCCATCGCCGCCTGAAATGCGGGTATGGCTTCGACCGTGACCGGAGCCGCCGGGATGACCGTGAACAGCTCGGGTAGTTTCGGCTGCATTTGCGCGATGTAACGGCGGAAATCGTCGAGGATCTGTTCGGCGGAAGCCGGCTTGTACTTGGGATTGTCGCGCAGGGAGGCGCGGAACGAGGCGAGATCGGCGTAGCCTTGCGCGCGCGCGATCACCAGCATCTCGGCCTCGATGCGCGTCATTTCCTTGAGGCCGATCGCATGGATCTGCTCGGGACTCAAGGTTTCGATGGTCGTGCGGCTGCGAATATCATAGCGATAGCGCTCTTGCCCGTCGGGCAGCGAAGTCACGGCGAGCGTCGTGCGTCCATGCGGCGCATAGTCCGTGGCGATGAACGCCGCGAAGGACCGATACGCCGGCAACACCTCGTCGTTGACGGCCGCGAGGATGGCCGCGGTGAGGCGTTGCCGGTCCTCGGCAGAGATATCGGCGGGGTAGCGCGTCGTCGGACGCAGAAAGGGATCGGCGCTGACGATGCCCTCGCATTGACCCGGCACTTTCTCGAGCAGGAAGCGCACGGGCAGCAGCTGATCGCGCAGCCCCGCGCGCAGCACCGCCTCGGTCTCGGCGAATACGCGTGGAATCTGCTGGAGCCGGGCGATGTAATCCTCGTATTGCTTGACGGTGTAGAACGGGGACGACAGGGGCAAGTCCGCCAGATGCAGATGCGGGCCATCCATCTGGCTGACCGGCATTTCGAACTCCTTGAGCGCATAGCCCTCGACGCGCCGTCGCAGCGAGCGGTCCATGACCTCGTGTGACAGTGCGTCTTGCTCGGGGAAACCCGCGGTCGAGATCGCTTCGAGCCGCGCAAGATAGCCCTCGTCGCTCGCATGCTGGGCCGCGAGTGCGGCGAGCGAGTAATCGTCGAGCCGATCGTTGTAGCGGTAATCTCCGTACGCGGTCGCGCGCTCGGGGTGTGCCAGTAGATCGGCCTCGTATTGTTCCTCGAACAAGGTGTTTTGAGCCGCGAGCCGGGACTCGACGGAGGGTGTTGGCGGCGGTGTCGGTGTCGGTGTCAGCGTCGGCGTCGGCGCCACGGAGGCACAGGCGCCGAGCAACAAAGTCAGCACGCAGCTACAGAGTAATGGCCGGCCGTGCCTCATCCGGACACGCCCCGCTCGACTTGGGCTTGCATCCGGTGAAGGTTACCATAGCGGCATGAAACAGCTACTCGCCGGCGCAGTTCTCCTTTCGATCGGATCGATGATTCTTTCGGGATCGATGCTCACCGCTTCGGCGGTGCCCGCGGGCCCGTCGCCGTCGGACCGTCCGATCATCCTGCATGCCGCCCACCTGCTCGACGTCGGGACGGGTCGGCTGCTGTCGCCGGGCGAAATCTTGGTCGAGGGCGAGCGCATCAGCGCCGTCGGCGCATCGGTCCCGCATCCGGCGGGGTCACAGCTCATGGATCTCGGCGAGACGACGCTGCTGCCAGGACTCATCGACGCCCATGTGCATCTATTCCTGCACCCCGGTGCGGAGGACCTGCAAACGGTCGAGGAATCGGTGCCGCAGAGAACCTTGCTGGCGGCAATCGCGGCAAGGAATGACTTATTGGCCGGCTTTACCGCCGAGCGCGACATGGGTACCGAGGGCGCGGGTTCCGCCGACACGGCCGTGCGTAACGCGATCAATGCGGGGCTGATACCGGGTCCGCGCCTGCGGGTCAGCGGCAATGCGATCGACATCCTCGGCGGACACGAAGACGCGAACAAGTTCAATCCCGCCGAGCATCTCTTGTCGAACGCGGATTACGCAAACGACGCCGCCGGGCTCGTCGCCACGATCCGCGAGCAACACAAGCAAGGTTCGGATTTCGTCAAGATCTACGAGACCGGGCACGACCAGCTGCGCGACGGCGTATTTCAAACGCCTTACCAGTACAGCACCGAGCAGTTGCAGGTGGCGGTGGAAGAGGCGGCGCGCCTCGGCACCGTGGTCGGCGTGCACGCCAACGGCGAGCCCGGGGCCCTCTATGCGGCCCGTGCCGGCGTCGCCTCGATCGATCACGCGGCCCAACTCAGCGACGAAACCATGGCGCTGATGAGACAAAAGCACATCCCGGCCGTACCGACCTTTGCGGTGATCGAGTACTTCGCGGCCCATGCCGCCACGCCGGCCGAGGCGGCGCGCGAACATGCCATGCTCGATTTCAAGATCAAGGAATTCAAGCGCGAGATCGCCGCCGGCATTCCGTTCGCGGTCGGCTCCGACGTCGGCCCGTTTCCACACGGCACACAAGCGCGGGAGTTGGAGCTGATGGTCCAGTACGGCATGACGCCGCTCGCGGTGCTGCAGGCGGACATGCAGAACGGCGCGAAGCTGCTCGGCTGGGGCGGCCAGATCGGCGAGCTCAAACCCGGCTACTACGCCGACATCATCGCCGTGCCCGGCAATCCGCTCGAGGACATTCGCGCGGTCGAACACGTGCGCTTCGTCATGAAGGGCGGAGTCGTCGTCAAGGCTTCGCCGTCGGACGAGCCTTGAAGGAGAAGCGGCATGGACGCCGGCGACCCGTGTGGCTCCGGCATGCGCGCGCGCGGCTTTGCTGCGCTCTTGCTGTCCTGAGCTGCCTCGCTGGGGCGCACGCCGCCGATGCCAAGTGCGAGATCCAGCGCCTGGCCGAGTTTCAGGTGACGATGCGCGACATGCGGCCCTCCGTGCCGGTGCAATTCAATGGCGCGGAGGCGACGCTGCTCGTCGACAGCGGGGCGTTTTGGAGCATGATCTCGGCAGCTTCCGCAAGCGAATTCGGATTGAAGCTGGGACCGGTGCCCTTCGGCCTGCGCATCGAGGGGGCGGGTGGCAGCGCGGCAGAAGTCGCCTTGACGACCGTCGACGAGTTGCGGATCGCCGACGCAAGTCTGCGTCGCAGGCAGTTTCTCGTCGGCGGCAGCGAACTGGAAGCGGGCATAGCCGGTGTGCTCGGCCAAAACATCTTGGGTATCGCCGATACCGAATACGATCTCGCCAACGGCGTGATCCGCCTCATACGTGCGTTGGACTGCCGCAAATATACGCTGGCGTACTGGGCAAAGGAGGACCAAGCGATCGGGGTCGTCGACATAGAATCGATGCAGAATTCCGTCAATCTCACGGTCGGCTCGGCCGCGGTGAACGGCACGAAGATCCGGGTCATATTCGATACCGGAGCCGGGATTTCGATGTTGACTCGGGGCGCGGCGGCGCGGGCCGGGATCAAGCTCGATGACCCCGGCGTCGTCCCCGCCGGTCTCGCTCACGGCGTCGGCAAGCAATTCTTCCGAACCTACATTGCACCGGTCAAGAGCTTTTCCGTCGGCGGCGAAGAAGTGCGCAACACCAAGCTACGGATCGGCGATATGCCCGGCATCGACGGCACGGATATGTTGCTCGGTCCGGACTTCTTTCTCTCGCATCGCATCTACGTCTCGAACCAGCAACACAAACTCTACTTCACGTACAACGGCGGCCCGGTATTCAACTTGAAGTCGGGCGTGCAGTCGAGCGATGTCCCCGCACCCGACGCCGCTCCGGCGGCGTCAAACTCGACGACTACAGACGATTCCTCGGCGCCGGGCGGATCGCCGGCGCTCGCCGCTCCCGCCACCGCGCCCGCCCCTGTCTCACCCGGCGAAGCCGCGGAACTGAGCCGGCTCGGCATGGCGCTCGCCGCACGCCATGACTACGAGCATGCGCTCGAGGATCTCGAGCGAGCCTGTGCGCTCGCGCCGAACGAGCCGGAATACTTCTATGAGCGGGCGTACATCCACAGGGAGCGCAAGGAGGGCGAGGCCGCCTTGGCGGATCTCGATACGACGCTGCGCCTCAAACCCGACCATCTGCTCGCCCTGCTGGCGCGCGCGCAGATGCGTCTTGGCAAGGGCAACCGCGACGATGCGCGAGCGGATCTCGATGCCGTCGATCGCGCCGCACCCAAGCCCTCGGAATATCGCTATCAACTCGCGCAGCTGTACGCGAGTGCGCACCTGCTGCCCGCCGCCATCGCGAAGTATGATCTTTGGATCGCAGCGCATGGCGAGGATGCGAAAATCGGTTCGGCCCACAATGCCCGTTGCGAAGCGAAGGTCCTGCTGGATCAGGATCTCGACAATGCGCTGTCCGATTGCAACGCCGCCGTCCGTTCGAATCCTAGATCGGCGGCCTACGTCGGCAACCGCGGGCTCGCTCGTCTGCGCCACGGCGACTACAAGAAGGCCGTCGACGATTTCGACGACGCCTTGAAGGTCGATCCAAAGCTCGTCTGGTTCCTCTATGGACGGGGAATTGCGAGGATCCGGCTGGGCAAGTCCGCCGAAGGTCAGGCGGACATCGAGGCGGCCAAAGCGATCCGGCCGGCGATCGCGGAGGATACGGCGGCGTACGGCATCGTGCCCTGACGGCAGCAGCCGCTCGTGTCGCGTTGATTGGCGTTAAACCAGCGACCGGTTTACCGGTGCGAGTACCCTACCCCGTCAAACTCGCCTGGACCTGACGGCGAAACTCGAGCGGACGCGAGATGCGCGCAAACGATTCCCGCGTGCCTCCGGTGCCGGTCACCGTGATCGTGCCATAGCCCAAGATGCGGCCGGTCAAGGTTTGATCGACGCCGATGCCCTCCACCTTTTGCAGCAATAGCTCCAGAGAATGGCGCCGGATCAACCCGACCTTGATCAGTACGCGTTTGTCGGTGACGGCGAATTCGGAACTCAGCGAATCCACCCAGGGCGGCAGGAAGGACAGCAGCGCGATGCCCGCGAGCACGGCGCTCGCAATCCATCCGCCGCTTAATCCCAGAGCGGAGACCGCGACGGCAACCGCGACGGCGCCGAGCAAGAACACCATGGGCCAGAGATAAATGATCCAATGCAGTTTGGCCCAATACGTTACCTGCTCGTTCGGCAGCAGATTACTCTCGACATAGCTCATGGCGCTCCTTGGGATAAACCCGTGATCGCGGCGCCGATACGCGCGCGCACGATGGCTTTGTGCACCTGCCACCAGGCCGAGCAGCGATGCCGCAAACCTTCGAGCTCCTCGCGGTCGCGCCTCACGAGCGCGGTCGCCTCCCGCCATTCGATGATGCTCGGGAAGGGATAATCGCGACCGCACAGCGCCGCGAAATAGTCGAAGTTGGCGCGCCGTTCGACGATGGGAATGCAGCCCGCCTCGAGAGCCTCCCAGGCGCGAAAGTTGTCCAGGTTCTGCCACCCCGCCGGGCAAGGGACGAACAACGATTCGTCCATGATCTGCCGATAGCGCCCGGTCGGCAGCGCGTCGGCGGCGTTGAAGCCCGAGGTCAGGTGGACGAAGTTTTCTCCCGTGGAGCCCAAGGCCTCGAGCATGGCCGCACGCGTCGACTTCTTCGAGTCGCCCATGAAACTCCACAAATACCGCCGCTCGGCGGCCGGCTTGCCTCCCTCGGGACGGGAGAACCCGTTCTTGTAGCCGAGCGGGAGGAACCCGACCTTGCGCTTGTCCGCGTGCATGAACGTCCAATGATTTCTGAACACGAGATCGCACCAGTCGTAAGCAGCGCAGTCGTCGGCATACCATTCGTCGGAGAGGTGAAACAGCACGACGCGACAGCCCTTGAAGGAAGCCTCGGCGTAATAAGCCTCGGTGGCTGCGCAGATTCCGTTGTCGATCACGATCATGTGGTCGAAGTAGACGGCATGCAGGGTATCGATCAGAGGTTCCGCCTGTGGAACGTCGGCGAGCAGGTAGCGCAGCCAGTCCTCCTCCCAGGCGTCCTTGGGGTCATGCTGCCAGATGACGCGCCACGGACCCGAGGGAGGGGGTGGCGTCACTTGGCGGCGCAGTCGATTGTACAGCCACATGGCTTGGCGATTTTGCGCCGTTCCCTGCGCCGTCCTCTCCAACACCTGGCCATACAGCCGGGCCGCACGATCGAGCACGCCCAACTGATGCAACTGCAAGGCCTGCTTGAACAGCACCTCGGTGTCCGCCTCGCCCGCGACCTCATCGGCCATATTCGTCACTCCGCAGGAATGCACGGAGCATCTTAGCACCATAAAAAAACCCCGAGCTCTTGCGAACCCGGGGCCATTCTTGTCGAGGCTGGTTCTAGTTATTCGACTGTAGTTTTATTCAGCTGCCTCTGTATCCCCCGCCGGAACTGCATCATCCGAATCACCCATGCCGCCGCTCACGTCCATGAAGCTGCGCCGCCGCGTATCGTCGAAGGCACGCCGACGCCGGGCGTGATAGGCAAAGCCCGTACCCGCCGGAATCAGCCGGCCGACGATCACGTTCTCCTTCAAGCCGCGCAGGTCATCCTTGAGACCGCGTACCGCCGCTTCCGTCAGCACGCGGGTGGTCTCCTGGAACGAGGCGGCCGAAATGAAGGATTCCGTCGCGAGCGAAGCCTTCGTGATACCGAGCAACAAGGGCTCCCAGGTGGACTGGTGCTTGCCCTCGGTCTTCTGCTTGGCGATGACGTCGAGCAGGCGGCCACGATCCATCTGTTCCCCGCGCAGCAGCGCCGAATCGCCCGTATCGAGCACCTCGATCTTGCGCAGCATCTGGCGCACGATGACCTCGATGTGCTTGTCGTTGATCTTCACGCCCTGCAGACGATAGACGTCCTGAATCTCACGGACCAGATAGTTGGCCAGCGCCTCGACACCCTGCAGGCGCAGGATGTCGTGAGGATTCGGCTCGCCGTCGGCGATCACTTCGCCCTTCTCCACCTGTTCGCCTTCGAACACGTTGAGATGCCGCCATTTCGGGATCAGCTCCTCGTATTTGTCGGTCTGCTCGTTCGTGATGATCAAGCGGCGCTTGCCCTTGGTCTCCTTGCCGAAACTGACCGTGCCGCTGCGCTCAGCGAGGATCGCGGAGTCCTTCGGCTTGCGCGCCTCGAACAAGTCCGCGACGCGCGGCAGACCGCCCGTGATGTCGCGGGTCTTCGAAGACTCTTGCGGGATGCGCGCGATGACGTCGCCGACCGAGACCTTGGCACCGTCCTCGAGGCTCACGATCGCACCGGCCGGCAAGGCATAGATCGCCGGAATGTCGGTGTTGGCGAATGTGACTTCCTTGCCCTTGGCATTGGTCAGGCGCACGACCGGACGCAGATCCTTGCCGCCGGAACCGCGCTGCTTCGGATCGAGTACGACCGTGCTGGTGAGACCGGTAACGTCGTCGACCTGGCTCGTGACGGTGATGCCGTCGACGAAGTCCGAGAACTTGATCATGCCCGCCACTTCGGTGACGACCGGGTGGGTATGCGGATCCCAGTTCGCGGTCGACTGCCCCGCCGTCACGACGTCGCCGTCGTTGACGGTGATGGTCGCACCGTACGGGATCTTGTAGCGCTCGCGCTCGCGGCCGAACTCATCGACCACACCCAACTCGCCGGAACGCGACACCGCGACCAGATGCCCCTTTTCGTGGCGCACGGTCTTGATGTTGTGCAGGCGGATCGTGCCCTTGCTCTTGACCTCGACGCCGTTCGCCGCTGCCGCTCGCGAGGCCGCGCCGCCGACGTGGAAGGTGCGCATCGTGAGCTGGGTGCCCGGCTCGCCGATCGATTGCGCCGCAATGACACCGACCGCTTCGCCGATGTTGATGCGGTGGCCGCGGCCGAGATCCCGGCCGTAGCACTGGGCGCAGACGCCGTAGCGCGTGTCGCAGGTGATCGGCGAACGGACCTGAACCTGATCGATGCCCATCTTCTCGAGCAGCTTCACCAAGCCCTCGTCGATCAAGACACCGGCCTTGACCAGGACTTCGCCGCTGGCAGCGACCACGACGTCTTCGGAGACGACGCGGCCGAGCACGCGTTCGCCCAAGCCCTCGACGACGTCGCCGCCTTCGACGATCGGCGTGATCGAGAGGCCGTTCAGCGTGCCGCAATCGATCTCGGTGACCACGAGGTCCTGCGCCACGTCGACCAAGCGTCGGGTCAGGTACCCGGAGTTCGCGGTCTTCAGGGCGGTGTCGGCCAGGCCCTTGCGGGCGCCGTGAGTCGAGATGAAGTACTGCAGAACGTTCAAGCCTTCACGGAAGTTCGCCGTGATCGGCGTCTCGATGATCGAACCGTCGGGCTTCGCCATCAAGCCGCGCATGCCGGCGAGCTGGCGAATTTGCGCCGCGGAACCGCGGGCACCGGAGTCGGCCATCATGAAAATCGAGTTGAACGACTTTTGCCGGACCTTGTTGCCCTTGGCGTCGGCGACCTCGTCGGTGCCGAGCTTCTCCATCATGGCTTTCGCGACCTGGTCATTGGTGCGCGACCAGATGTCGACGACCTTGTTGTAGCGTTCGCCGTTCGTGACGAGACCGGAGGAGTACTGCTCCTGGATCTCCTTCACTTCACGTTCGGCCGAGGCCAGGATCTTGGTCTTCTGGGTCGGCACGACCATGTCGTCGACGCCGATCGAGACGCCGGCGCGCGTCGCATACTTGAAGCCGGTGTACATCAACTGGTCGGCGAACACGACCGTCTCCTTCAGACCGACGGTGCGATAGCACGCGTTGATCGTCGCGGAAATGGTCTTCTTCGTCATGTCCTGGTTGATCGCGTCGAAGGACAAGCCGGGCGGCAGGATCTCCGACAGCAATGCACGGCCCGCCGTGGTGCTGACCACGCGCACACGCTCGGTGAGCGGTCCACCCTTGACTTCGCGCGTGTGCTCGGAGAGGCGCACCTTGATCTTTGCCTGCAGATCGAGATGGCGGCTCTCGTAGGCGCGATGCACCTCCGCGACGTCGCTGAAGGCCATGCCCTCGCCCTTGGCGCCGACGCGCTCGCGCGTCATGTAGTAAAGCCCGAGCACGACGTCCTGGGACGGCACGATGATCGGATCGCCGTTCGCCGGCGACAAAATGTTGTTCGAGGACATCATCAGGGCGCGCGCCTCGAGCTGTGCCTCGATCGACAGCGGCACGTGCACGGCCATCTGGTCGCCGTCGAAGTCGGCGTTGAACGCCGTGCAGACGAGCGGGTGCAGCTGGATCGCCTTGCCCTCGATGAGCACGGGCTCGAACGCCTGGATCCCGAG
>Ga0116231_10009095_pt1 | contig 16996 bp, 3 predicted proteins | sample S1TSphgellanicum_2_FD_89695 | JGI IMG/M metagenome (GOLD analysis project Ga0116231, IMG submission 89695) | Host-associated microbial communities from peat moss isolated from Minnesota, USA - S1T2_Fd - Sphagnum magellanicum MG | ecosystem: Host-associated > Plants > Peat moss > Unclassified...
GTGCCATCGCTAGTCATCCTGATGACAAAAGTTGAACGTGAAAGCAGTGCTCAAGACACTCAGTGTAAAGTGGGTATAAAAAACAAATGGACCACCACAGAGCACTGCACTTGATTGAAATGTTCGTGACTCACTTGACTCAAATAGTTTGTGAAGTTTGAGTTTGTCTTCATATGTACATAGCTTTCCATGCTTTCAACAGGTTGATACTTGATGCAATGTTGGGTGGTCCTTTACTTATATGAAGAACTCCCGGTTCTAAAAAATAAATTGGAATCATCTGGGTTCCAATTTTGGTTCAGATTTCTAAATCTAAATGAGAAGACTCCAGTTCTGGTTAACTTTTTGTGTTAGGTGAAGCGCTAGAGGGTAGGGCATTCTCAGAATAAGGGGCCCGCGCGAGGTGGAGCTGAGACGACTACTTATTCTGAGAATGCCCTCCCTCGAGGGCTTTTAACTGTGCGTAAAGCACAGCTACTGAACATGCGAAAACAAAAAAATTCATGATTATAAGGTGCCCCCTGAGTACACTGAAAATGACAGCATTGCTTTACGTTGCTTAGATAGTTCTGATTTCGGTTCTGAAAGTCAGTCGGTCCCTGCTCAAATCTTGTTCTTACTAATTTGGCTGGAACCAGCTGTCAACTGTTGGTTAACTTGAGGTTGCAGTTCCTGTTCTTTTTTGAAAAGTATATCATGCTTTCGGATTTGGGTCAATTCCACATTTAAATAGAAGCAAGAATCTAATTCTGGGTTATTCAAAAAATTCCAATTTTAGTTCTGGTTTCGAAAATGAGTCCAGTTTGGATTTGGTTCTTCGCAATTGGAATCAGAACCGGCAGTTCTTGCCCACTAATGCAGGTATTCGCAGAATACTAGTTGATACTTACAATATTTTCAGGCACTTGTCCAAAGGGTACGTCAACTTAGACGTAAAGGAACAGCTTTTGACTTACATGAAGATGCTCAGGAAAAATTTCGTCCTGCTCCCAAACGCACAATCTTGAGTGTATTGATTTCCTCTGCTTTCTACGGCGTTGGAATTATATCAACTCTCATCATATTTGGTGGGCTATGCTTACTCGCTATGCAAAGGATTTTATGCGACTCTGGACCTAGGTGCAGGCGATAACTTATCTCATTACTACCAGTTTATTTTCATTCATACATTTTTTCATTTATACATATGCCAACTTCTGACTTTATGGAAAACATTAATCTAGTGACGTCTCAACATGCGACAGGTTTGGTGAGACTAAATATGTCTCTGGCGCTGGAGAATTTGCTTTCTCCACTAAGTGAACTAATGATGGGAACAAGGAGAAATGATGTGTAATAAACATCCAGATTTTGTCAATATGAAACCTTTTAAGCAACTCTTAATAACTAGTGTGAACACTTGATGATAGAACACTACAAGCAAATAACAAACCCCTAGATGTATAGAATTGGCGGTGTATAGAAAATCTTGATATACATATTGTCATATAATTCATTGAACACTTCATAAGAGTTTCAACATCTAGCCCTTTTTGTTGAATTAGTTAAGTCTGCATGATCTACAAAGTTCAATTAATACTCACCAACATACGTGAAGATGAACAAATGTCAATGATTTAATGTGGTTTTGGATTGTGACTTAGGTGGAAACTCCCAATCCTTGGAGAAGATGGTGGTAACAACCATTGTGAATTATACACAACAATCAATCTTTTTGAAAGAAGGGAACGAAAATTTGGCCATCAAGCGGTGGGATCTTGAATCAAATAAGAGTGAAAAGCTGTTAATTGATCCCAATGCAACATACAGAATATTCATAGTTTATTGCAAGGGTGTAGACAATACGTGGGTATCTCTGGTGTTGAACTCGGATTATTGCTGTGATTACAAGCGAGTGTATGTATGCATGGATTCTGCTCAAAAAATGTTTTTTGACAGTATACCCATGATGAAGAAAAATATTAAAAATGAATGTGATACAAATGTTGTTCTTACGACGGTCATTAGTGGGGACGATACTCATGATGCTGCGACTGTGGAGTTAGGGCAATTGGCACCACGAAAATCCACTTGGATGGAAGCACTTCCAACGAGTGGATATTGGAGGTACTTCCTGGAAATGGTTAATGACTCAAATGGAACAATAGAGATTACTGACCATCTCACCACCCAGAAGAAAAAATTGGTTGTGACTTTCACCAGTTCTGATCGCTTATGTTGTGTTGCCAAGAAGACTATGTTGGATTGATGGAATTAAGATATGCATACACAAGAAAGAGAACCTATATATACTATGGTTTCAATTTCTAAATATCCACAATGAATTTTAAGATGGTTAGAAATTTATTTATTTTAGTACAAATGTGGAAAAATAATAAATTCATGGTCTTCCATAAAAAGCCAACAAAATTTCATCCAATATAACTTGAGTTCATAGTATAACATTAAATATAATACCTTATTTTCAAGATAGAGCCTCTCATGGCAGAGCCGCTTGTAATGTTTTGTACTTATGAGATCGATGGAGCCGGGATGCTTTAAATTGCATTCTCTTTGGAAAGCTCTCAAAAAGGGGTGCATCAACTTGGTTTCATGGTGTTTAGACTTACAATGTAAAAGTTACTGAATATTGAATGACTTCTTCATTAAAAATTAAATTAAATCATAATTTCAGAGGAATTGGAATGTGCATTTGGTGTTGTTGAAAAGATTTTGATGAGCAAGATTTAATGGAATTTATTTGGTAAGATTTGGATTCATAATGTGGGAGATATTGATTTTAAAGTGATTTCTGCCATTGAAAATTCAAATAAATTCTAAAAAAACAGGTTTTGGAACGAAAAATCAATTGAGGACGTGGACAAGTTCACATTTGGGCCAACAACATAAGCCACACTAGTAATGTACTATGGAATGGCCAAGAGGTTGCCCATGGGGGTTTCTTTTAAGGATTTTGTGGTGATGCCAAAGTGGCGATCATCCATATAATAGTTTAGCCAAATTTGACTACTTATTATATATGAAGGTGGAATAAAAAAAGAATCCTTCTATATTCTTGGATATGTACTGGAACTTATCATCCAAATCACCACTTTGAAATCTACTAGAGCTTATCGTCCAAATTGCCATTTTTTTCCATGAAAAATCTTTTGTACATGTAGAAATCATTTATTTTAGGTTGAAATTTGGCGAATTTTGCCAACAAAAAAATCATTGTTGCCCACAATGTAATGGAACACGAGCCCATTTCATTACTTTAACATCTCTAGTGAATGATTATGATGTGCCATCAAATGACTCTGGGAAGAACGAACATTATGGGAATGTCATGTGAATAGAAAGAATGTTGTGCAAATGTAGTGGGTAGATAAGGGGAACATCATTGGAATCTTTTATTAAAATACATAATCTTTTAACTTGGAAGATTACCTAACATAATTGTATGTCCTGGAAGATTTGAACTATCATCTGAATGACATATGGTGGGTTGAAGAAAACCAGTGTTACCCAACATATTATGCTTTCAAACCCTAACAACAAAGTGGCATAATCATTCACCATAGACATTAATGGCTACCAAGTAGTTGTCCAATATCTATCTAAACACCATGACACATTTTACCATGCCATAACAATGTTAAGGATGTCATGGAAAGTTGTTTAAACCACTATTCAATTGGTATGAGGCTTTGGACATGCAAAGTTGGTTGCCTTATGTCTCATCTTTGGAAGGGTGGAACAATTATGGTCTAGTGTTGAGTAGTTATCAGAAGTTGCATTAAAGCTTACTAATGTTAGAGGGTAATTCTTTAGTCTAACTAGTTTGAAGGCATCCTAAAAAAATTATTTAGTTGTAACTGGTAGGTAATTTTTATTTGTGATTTTATTAATGTTTATTAAGAAAATGGTTCAATAATCAATAACCTTTGCATTGTAGCTCCAAAAAAATTCAATTCAAGTCAATGCACCCCTATTCATTGTTAGGTTTTCAAAGATATCTATAGCATTATATGAAGCAATTTGGTTTGGCAAATTTCAACATGGTAGAATAAAACAAAACAAAATATCTACCTTCATTAATAGATTAAATTGTATGTAAATTTTCTATGCATAAAATGAATGGTTATGTATGATGCAAATATTATTTGTGCACACAAATAATAAAATTTGATTGAAGGAAATTGAAGGAAACTTTGAAATATAAATTTGTAATAATGCATGTTCAATACACCTAATTATTATTTATAAGTAAATTGAATTTTAGTTTACAACATATCAAATAATGATACAAAATTAATATTTTTTGTGGAACTTTAATGCTTATTAATTTTTATAGACATGATATTTCAATATTTTCTTTAAATTGCAATACAAATTTGTTAAACATTAAACTACATGTAAATTTTATTTGTGCAAATGAATGCTTATGTATGATGCAATTTTTTTTTGTGCATATAAATATCAAAATTTAAGGAAATTTTGAAATATGAGTTTGTAATAATGTAAGTTCAATATATGTAATTTATTATTTCTTTGTAAATCAAATGTTAATTTACAACAAATCAAGTAATGATACATAATTGATAATTTTTTGGAACTTTAATGTTTATTCATTTTTATATGTATGATGTCTTAATATATTTTTAAAATTACAATAAAGGTTCATTATTTATTAACTTACATGTAAAAAATTTTTGTATACATGAATGATAACATGTATGATGAATTTTTTTGTGCATATAAATTTTACACTTTAATTTGAAAATAAAATTTTAATTTTTTTTGAAATATAAGTCAACTTAATAATGTGTATGTTCAATACATGCATAATTTATTATTTCTATGTAAATTCAATTTTAGATTACAACATATCAAGTAATGATAATTAATTAATATTTTTTTGGAATATGTTCAGTACATGTGTAATTTATTATTTCCATGTAGATTCAATTTTAGTTTACAACATATCATGTAATGATACATAATTGATATTATTTAGAATTTTAATTTTAATTTTAATTTTTTTATTAGTTCCAAAAAAAATTCATTTATTATTTTTTTTTCATTTATTTATGATTAAATTATAATAATTTAAAGAATAATTAGGAAAGATACTTAATAAATTATCATATAATTTCAGAAATTATTTATATTTATCACTACTATACTATGAAATATTTTCTTATTTAATATTGATTATACTAGGTCATTTGATAGTTCCAACAAGTTAAATAAAAATCTGAATAAAATAATTAAATAACTAGTCTAACCTAACTACTAGCTACAATATTATTATTAATGCATTTTTTGTAATTGTACTCAATTATTAATTATCAGAACATTATAATCATTATTGTAATTAGAATATCATCTAAAATCTATTATTGATTTTTATTTTGAGTTAATTTTTTTTAATGAAATGTAATAAGAATTTATATTGAATTTGGAAATTTTAAAAATATTCATTGATAATTAATTATTTAATAGATAAATACATTGAATTGATGATTTTTAAAAAAATTGACTAATCACCAAATTATTTAATAAATGATGATAATATGTTTAATTGTTTAATTATACAACTATATAGTTTAAAATAGTTGATGAATAATTACTATAAATAATTAAGGTAAGTAGCTAGACCTCTGCTAGGTAGATTATTGGTTTAGGTCTAGGTCTAACTAAGTTTAAATTAGCTTGTATAATTAAATGACAACTATTTAAGTTGTAATTAGGTTGCAACTAGGTTACAATTAAGGTAAACACCAAATGCTACTCTATCATTAAACACTTTCAAGTTTTCCCTCATTTCAAAACCAAATTCAATGTTTTTTATGTCATTGGAAGCACAAAACAAAAAGCTACAAATGTTTTTTCAACCTCAAAAGCAAAGGAATAAAACAATAAATGTGAGAAGAGAAAGAATGATATCTTGTCTCAAATTTTGTCTCTAGACCCCTTTATTTCCAACAACTATATCTTGTTCATTTATCATTCATTTTGAACAATTTCAAAGGCTACAAATGCACAATCTCAAAATCTATAAAACTTGTTTAAAGTGAAAAATAAAATAAAAAATAGTTGAAGAGTTTAAGCTTCAAAATCATACCAAACAAAAATCCAAAGCGCAACCTTCTTCACTTTGAAAAAGCATATCTTGCTCATTTTCCATTAGATTGTAACTTTTTTATAGATTTAAATACACTAGGTGGAGAATTACAAAAGAAAAATTAGTTTCAAAAGGAACAAACCATGGACAAGAGAGCTATAATGATCCAATATTGTTAAGTGTTCGATGATAGGTGTGTCTACCTTAAGTTATAACTAAATTTTTTATCCCATATAGTTTGGTTTCCATTCCATGAATCCAAACTATATAATGGAGTGCATTAGGATTGTTGGAGAACACAATAAACATGAAAATGTAATAGCCATTTGGGATGAACCAATAAAAAAGGTTCAACCCTAAAGGCTAAACAAAATAATATAAGATTTCATTTATTAATTGCCATGTGGTTTAGGTCTAGGCCTAACATAGGTGCATGGATTTAGCCCTAATTTAAGCTTAAATTTAAATGGCCTATGTTTAGGTTTAACTTAGGTGCCTAGGTTTAAAATTAACCAATGCTTAAGCACCATATGCCCTAACCTATTGATGTGGATGTGCCACGTGTCAACATTGTGAGTGTGCCTTGTGTCATCAAACCAATGGTCAAATGTTTGATTTACATTGTTGCAATATAGTTGAAATTATAATTATATTTTTGGTTGATGTCATGTTTAGTCAACGGATGAAGTTCATTCATTAGTTGTATACAATTAACAACATCCTTCAACTATATTAGTAGAACAATTTTCAACTAAATTGCCAAGTAGTGGCATGTAATGGCTATTGCTATGGTGTTGACACATGGCATACACTTTCAATTGTAATTTCAATCTCAACTTGTACTTTTCCAAATTATTGTTTAACAATTGCAAAAAACAAATTGCAACTATATATGTAGTTTTCAACTTGGTTTGTAGTTGAAAAATAGTTGAAAATGTAGTTACAAAAGGGGGGATTTTCTACTAATGGATGTTGATCACCATCATCATTTTATTATTATTATTATTATTATTGTATTGTTTTATGAAATCTTTCAATCGTTTTGTTAATTCTTGATAAATTGAAGTGTTTTTGTCTCCATGAAGGAAGAGAAAATAAGTCTTGTAAGATTAAATTAGTAGTCTATCACTATTAAGTTTTTACTGTGATTATTATCAAAGGCTTTGCATAGGGTTATTTTGCTTTCTACATTAATTTTATCTTGTCCAAGCCTAATGAATTATTGGGCTTTCACAATATGCAAAGCTAGGTAAGTAGGCTAGATAGCTAAGTAGGTAGGTTAATTAGTTAGCTAAATTAAAGTACCTAGGTAGGTTAAAAAATAAATGTTCATGATTATATGATGACAAAATATTTTATTTATTGAATGTGTGGTGCATTGATGAACAATTTGGTCCTTCAACGTGAGGTGAAAGGTCAAATCCTCATGCTTATAACCTAAATGTTTATGCCTAACTAAGTTAGGTTGCCATAACTATTTAGCCTAGATTAAGGTTCTTTGGGCAAGGCTATTATGTTATGTAACCTAGCCTAGGTTACATAGGCTAGGCTTTTAGGCTAATTTGATAAGTGGGTAGCTAAATAGGGAGGTACATAGGGTAGGCTAATAGGTAGGTATAAGTACCTAATTAAGCTAGGCTAGGTAGTTAAATAAATATGTCCTTCATAATTATGTGTGTAATGGCTACAATAATGAAATATATAATCATTAATGGCATTTGCAGTTGCGGCCAAGAAATGATTAATGGTGAGAAAAACACTACTACAAAATGTGGGTGTAGTTCACTAATCCCCGTTCACTAAACCAATGGATTCACTACTTCTTCACTAATCCTTGTTCACTACAACCAATGAATTCATTCAAAATCAAGTGATATCATTTGGCATATAGAGTTACCTTTTGTTGTAGTGAAAGTTTGTTTACATTGATTACTAATCACGCAATCCAACATGTTTTAAATGGCTACAAATGTAATTTAATTGTAGAATTTTGGCATAATGAAATGGGAACTAATCACATTGACAATTTTTAGCCTTTCAAATGGTCATTTACCTAATGTTATATATCCTTGTTTTGGGAATGAGGTCCAAATTAAATAATAAGAACCAACTATATTAAAGATTGTGTCCTCATTAGTAATATTGCTTTTTTTTAGGATTATGAATTATAAATTGACATATTAAACATATAACTTTATAAAACGTTTCATTACACTATTAGGTGAAAGTTTAGTTAAAAACATTATTGTAAAAATGTGATTCTCTATACATTTAATTCCTTTGAACAATAAAAAATAATCATTACAATATTTTAAAATGTTTTGAGGTACTTCATACTCATCAAAAGAAATTCAAACTTATCCAAATGTTGCCATAATACATCAAGAATATTGTTGTGCAAGCTCATCCAAAAATTTCAATTTCAACTTAAGTTTCATTATCACAATGAAAATTTAAATAGTTGTTATGTCCCAAAATGGTATTTTATGCTTCATTTGAACCCAATGTGTTACACTTTATTGTAGTAATTTGCAAGAATTTTTCAATGGTCTAAAATAAGCCCAATTTGGATAAAGTTTGGTCTTCGAAACTTGCATGTGTGAATGTGTTTGAATCAAAGGATGCCCCTATTAACCTCACTTATGGGTCATCTCCCTTGTTTTATCCAAGGAAGATTTCATTCAATGGAACCTTGTTCTTCCTTTATATTTTATGAACCTTTATTAGTAAAAAGGTTCCATCTTCTTTTCTATGCTTGGAGTTCCTCCCCTTGTTTTGCCTAAGCCTCCAATTTAACAACTTGGCTAGTTGTTAAATTCAAGTTGTAAATAACAACCCTAATCACAAAACTCAATATGTGTTGTAATTTTTTTTTTTAACCCTTGACCATTATATGTTAAAGATAAAACAAAGATATAAGGATAAAATAAGGAAAATTTTAAATTCACACCTTTTTTGGTTAAATTCACACCTTGGTCATGCTTGTCTTGTTCTTAGAGCCTGTAGGTTTGCCACGTTTCTTGACCACAATGCGAAGAAAGGGTGTGAATTTAACCAAAAAAGGTGTGAATTAAAAATTTTCCTAAAATAATATAGACATGAAAAATCATGAACTTGGCAATGAACAATTTTTTTAAAAGTTTAATGTTTAAACAAGACATGTAATGCTTGAAATCAAATAAAAGTACAAGGATCACAATTTGTGTTGATGATAATGAAGGGTGATGCCTATCAAATGTTTACTTATGCTATCCCATGGAAGTTTTTAAAGGTTCATCAATATCTTAAAAAGTTCCATTATTAAGTCTTCTATTAACTTTCATTAGATAACTTTTTTAAAATTATGCAAACTTATGTGTTTATCAATTATACCTTTAGAAATTTTCATCAACTACATTTTTTTTTACAAACTTATCAATTATCCTTTTGGAAGTTCTCACTTATTACATATTTTAAAAGTTATTATCAACTATTATTTTAAAGGTTTCGTCTACAATTTTTCACCAAATAAGATTTCTAAGAGCTTTTAAGCATATTTTTAATGTCTACAGCAATAAATAAGAATTTTAAAATTCATTTCAAATGTGTTATCAATAATTTCCAAAAACCTAGTTTTTGAATTTTAGTATATTATTGGTAATTTCATTAATGTAACAAATATAAATGTAACAAAACAACCTATAGTTAACAAAAAATTAATGTTGAAGTCTTTAAATGTCATGTAATAGTTGTACTTGAATGTGACAATATGTAAATTGCATTCATTTAATCCCTTTAGCAATGATTAATGATGTATTACCAGTGTTTTTTTTCAAATTCCTCAAGTAGGTGCACCAACTAGGATTCCTAACATTAATTAGTAGTAAATGGCAACTATTTTGGTGGACTAGTAGATCTTTTCTGGAATCTTGCCTAGTTCTGGTGACCTACATGAACACATTGTTTAAATTTGGTAACTTCTATTTTTTTTGGTCAAGATATGGCGAATTGTTTTTTAAAATCCCCAAAATCCTTTTGTTGGATTCTCTAGTGCTTCTTTTTGTCTCTAGGTTGCAAAATCTAGACAAAAAATAAACACAATGTATTACCCTTTGCATAATATGTGGGTATCATGAAATTTTCATGTCAAATATTCAAAATTTTGATCCTTATGTATAATTTAAAAATATTAAAAATAATAGTACAAGGAAAAATTGGTAATTAGGAATATTGTTAAAAGAGTGAACCTAATTCCAAGTAGGTCCATTAATATTTCAAAATCTAGTTATGTGACACCATGTATGCCATAAAAAGATAATTTTAACCACCTTAGGCATAGTCAAGTATTTCAAAAAGCTAAAGTTTACCAACATTGGTGTGGACACATTTTTCTCAATATCAACTTTCTAGATGATTTGATCAAGCCACTTTTCCTTTATTAAATTTTGGGTTCATTGAAATGAATGAAACAATTGGGCATTGCATGGTTGTAGAATTCAAATCATTTTTTGAACAATGTCATTTGATTTTTTGAATAAAAGATGAAAGTAATTAGCTTGACAATTGTGACAACATAACAATCCATAATATGTCATGGCCCTATGAAGGTTTAGAACGTATAGGAAGGCAAATTTTTTGGCCATGTCAAATTCTCAAAAGATTCCAATAAACAATACAACAACAAGATTTCTATAGGTTTGAAGTAGGGTTTTTGGTTAAACAAAATGATTAGTTGGACCAAAACTTGAAGATTAGGAAGGAATTAAAAGTGGGAGAGAATGTGTACTATGGGATGTGGCATTGGAAGTTAAAAGGACTCCCCATATTTGGTAACAAAGAAATTTATGTTCAAGGAGACTTTGGAGCTCGAAGGAACCATAATATTTTGCTATGGAAGTAATAATATTTGACTTTTAAATGAAAACAAACTTTCATGCCCCAAGTGTGGGCTCTTGTAAAGGCCATCACTTCATGCTTCAACTTATTGCAATTCAACATGTGCAATGAAGTTACTATCAACATGCTATCCACATTTATTAAGTTAAATGCCTTGAATATGGTTTAACCTAATAATCAATAAGTCAAGGGGTATCGATGTAACAATCAACATTGAAATTGAGATGGTGTCATATATTTCTAATGAAACCAAATCTCTTGACATATTTGATACTAAATCCCTTTTCTTACACATGAATATGTGATTGGAAATCAAATTGTGTCATAGTTCTTCAAATGGACACATAACACTCTTAAAACATGTTTTTTGGGAACGCACACCCATTATGTTTTATTGATTTTCAAACAAAATTCAATAGGTCAAAAATCATTTGATTTGGACAAGATGCATATGGTTCATTTCTTTAATAAAATGGATAGGTGTTGTCCATCAAAGCCCACATTTGAAAATGGGCCAAAATATGGAAAAAAGGTTGAAAGAAACAATTGAAAGATTTAAGACTCCCTTAGAATCCCAACTCTCAAAATGAAAACTTGCAATTTGAGAAGCATAAAAATTCATCCCTTTGATTTCCAAACATTTTCACCCTCATTTGATGAGTTTCATTTTCACCTTGTTTTGAGCTTTTTAAAACCCATATCATTGTATTTTTCCCAAACATTGAAAAAAAGCCCAATATGTGGGCCAAGTTAGGATTGTGATAATTACCCCTTTAAAGAAAGGACAATAAAACACATATTTTGTAATTACTTTATGTACACCAATTGAAAACTTGTGATAATAATAATAATGTGAAGTTTGGAGAATTTCCCACATAATAATGTATTGAAAATTACTATGTAATAACCCAATATATTCATGTTTTTCAATGGATTTGTCATAAATATATATTTGTATCAATTTTAATACTTATGTTGAAAATCTTGATCCATAATTTTAAACAAATATGGATTTTGACACTACCAAATCCATAATTGTGAAAAGAAAATATAATAAAGTTCACATTGCCTTTAAACTCCTCTTCATATATTTTACATTTTGCTTATAACATTAAGTGAAATACGTTATTAAAGTTCAAGACGAAATATAATATATTGTAATTAAACATGTGTTTGAACAATGTTGGCCATATTTTGTCATGAACATGAATATGCCATGAGCACCATAACTACCAATGGACATGAAGGTTCTAATGAAATATACCAAAGACTAGACCTAGTCTTAATCTACGCAAAAACATGAACACATGCACAAATACACAAAGTATGACATGGTATATCAAAATTGAGTCTTAGTCATAATATTTAAAAACTTGGAACAAGAAACATGGCAAAAAGGGATATGATGTAAGATTCTACTTTAAATATTTGATGGCATGACCAAGTTACGGAAATGGATTACACTTACTTTATTTTACACATGTTTGGGGAGCCAAGTCATGGAAAATTTCCGTAAACCACATTGACTCATGAACCTTTTTTAACAAATTGTAAAATATATATATATATAATGATAATGTTTAAAAAAACGATTTTATGGATTAAGTTTTCATAATTAATGAAAAAAAGGATGATGATGATGAATGTATTTCATTTTTCATGGATAAAAATGATCATTATGGATTACCTTTTGAATAAATGAATGAAAATTTATGTCAATGGATGAAATAATTCATAAATATATGGATGCATTTTGTTCATTATGGATGAATGATAGATGTTCATGTACATAATTCATCCATGAATGAGCTAAACTACAAGTATGTCATGTAACTTAACTTTTTCATGTATGAAGAACTTTATAATTTTGTTAATTTTGTTTAAGTTATAAAGTTTTTCATACATATTGTATAATCTATCTTGTGGTCAATAGATGTCATGGATAAATGTTTTAAGTTGCAATTTTTGGTTGGGTTCCAAGGAGCTTAAGTAAATGTTTTATATGTAAAGAATTATCAATGGAACCAACCAAACTCACTATAACCAAACTGAAAACTTATTGTACATTATTTTGTGTTTATTATTGTTCACAAAGGTAGGTTGTACATTTTAGTGACATAATTGTTTAACAGCATTTGTACTTAGACAATTTCCAATCTTGAGTAATGTAGTTGTAAACAAAAGTGATTTTAATCCAATGTAAACTTTATTTGGATTCTTTTCCTTGGAACCAAAATGGATGTTAAGAATATGAAGATTTGGGCTCATAATTACATTAGAGGTTTTGTTAAGATTATAAAAGTTAACTAGAACTAGAATAAGAAGTAGTTTTGAAAACATAAAATCAAATATTTGCTTGAACATATAATTTTTTACTATGTAACATGTGAATTAATGATGTCCGACATTGATTTTGCTTATATGTTCTCCATGGAAAGTGCATGAAGTTTGCCTTTCAAGGACCTGAAAAGGGTTAGGGAACTGGTGGTCAATTTGAGAACCATAGAAACGAACATTAAAAAACCTGAGCTTGTAAATGTTGTGGGTGCTTTAACACTCTAATATTCACATGTGAATAGGGCCAACAAAAAAAACCAACTGTGAAATTTCAGAACTTGGGAAATAACATGCAAAAAATTCACATAGTGTTCAAATGGAAGGAAAGATAAATCCAAATCCATGAGTGTGCTTGGCATGAAGCTTCATTAGTTTCCTCACATTGCAAGCACAAGATGCACACAAGCATACAATGCACATATTATTTTTTTGTTTGTTTTCTTGTTATCAAAATTATGTCAATCCAAAAAATGGAAAAGTTAAATAAGTATAATTATTAATGAATGGTTTTTGTAAACACACACAATCCTCCCCAAACGAAACTTGAACCCTTGAGCCTTGAACCCTAACCCTATGGCTTGAACAAGTGCTTCCAACATAGCAAATGTTCTTATAATACTTTCCACAAAACATTGGACAAGGTTTAGGATAATCTTCCCTTTCTCCTATCTCTACCGTTGTGTTTTGTTCTCACAATATGTGTGTGGCAAGAGTTTTTTTTTAATGTTCTACAATGGTGGGATTACATATCAAAGAAGGTAACTAAACATGAATCATGACAAAGGTTAGATGTGAATGAAGCCATAACTCTTGTTGTTGTCAACATTGTTGCTATCTTTTAATTCCTATCTTGCCATGGTCTAAAGTTTTGCAAAAATTCTTTTAAGGTCCTTTACATTGGTAGCATAGTAGAAGTTGGGGAAGGTAAAATAAATGCAATATGTTGTGACAAAATTCTCTTGTTCATGGAGATGGTTAGTGGGCTTTCTTTATTCTTATCATAACATTTACATTGGGGATGTAGAAAATATATGGCTAATTAGCTTAATTTGGATTTTTGGTTATAGGCAAATGAAAACTATCTAGATTTCAAATCTAAAACGACACAGGAAGTACTTTGGCTTGAAGATGGAAAAGCCCACCAAAGGTGGCAACAGAGATAGTTGCCATGGCACTAAGCACAGTGCAATTGAACATTTTTGCATGGAATAAAAAGCTTACACAATATGTGAAGGATGTAATTGTTCCAACAAATATGAAAAGGAAGGATGAATCATGACAAATTCACTTTCATTCAAGCATGTGTTGGTTTAGGAACATTAAAAGATGGCAGGCATGTTCATGAATATATCATTTAATATGGATGTGAGTTTGATGTCTTTGTGGGGAACAACTTGGTTGATATGTCTGCAAAACATGGGAGCACTCGGAATATGTTTAACAAGATGTAATTTCAGGATGTGGGTGTAGTCATAATCAAATAAGCCAAAAACCATGTCAGACAATGGTCAAAATTACAAATATTGTTACATATCTCTATGTCATGCCACTTTAATGCCATGTTACTCATGGGAAGTTGTCCTTAATGACTAATTTGGATATTGAATAATCTAAATTTATTGCAACATTATCCAATTTCATGTTTTTTTTTGTGTTTAGGACATTTGAAGTTGGGTAGGTGTAGTTTCAAACAAAGGACTCGTTGCACATGAGTCCTTAATTTTCACAATACAAAATTTTTGACATTCAAATTTTTTTAGTGTGAAGGAATTATTAGATATCCTTAAAAAACACTCAAACTATAAAAAATGCATAATTTAATTTTTTTGGAAATTTAAAATTTGTTTGAAGTTCAAGAGTCTTTTGTCATATGTGAATGTGGTGCAATGTATATGGTATGAAAAGGAAAATATTTTATTTTTCCTAAGAAATTGATTCATGAAGTCATCAATGTCTTTTGATGTGACTTAAAATTTTATTAAATGCATCGTAAAACAATATTTATTTTTAATTAAAAAAATTTGAGAAGAAAATTTTCAAAAATTGATGAATTGTTTTATTACAATGCCTAACCTAGTTGAGGCCAATTCCCAACATATCCCACACAAAAATTCCATCTATTCTTGATGCAACAATGAATCAAGTGCAACTAGGTTGAAATTTGAAAAAACTACAAAGAATTACAATATATTTCATTTGCCAAATGGTGGATGTTATGGTTAGTGTCCATTTTTCATCCATCATCCAAATCCTAAAACATGGCATCTTCACTGTTCATTTTCATCTAATGGTGCAAGTAAGTTCATTTTGAATTTGCACATTTCTTTCCTTTGAAATCATTGTGGCGCATGTTTTGGAAAGAATCGATACTTGTTAGGAGTGGTTGTGCATTTTGAACTTTTTTCCATATGTCATTTTTTGCAATCATTGAGCTTTTAGTTTGGCACAAATGAGTGTGTGCAATATTATATCATCTTTCCCAATTGACCACATGATGTCAATTTCCATTTGGTGGACATGAGAGATGGAGGTTTGGTAGTAGCAAATGTTAAGTGCAAAGAAGCAGAAAGTTGAAAGAGGTTCAACCAATTGATGAGCTTGTTCAATGGAGAGCTTTCAAAAAACAATTGTAAATATATTGCTTGAACATGCTTCAACCTCCAACATCTTGTTTCAAATTTTTCTTCGAACATGTATTTGATCTAGAAGTAATGTTGACACCCCCTACACACACATACCAGAATTCTTTCCAACAAGGAGGAGGAGATGGAAGCCATTGGTGGATCTGTAGTCCATTGACATGAAGTTTATGAACATGGGATTGTGAGGTGTCACCAAAACCGAGGAGTAGAAAGGTGCAAGAGTTTCACCCATTATTTGTTCTTTGCATGATTAGATATCTAGGGTTGAACATAGCTTAGGTGTGTGGGATTGAGGTTGTGAATGATACAACACTCCACATAGTGCCTCCTTTGGTTGGCCATTTCAAATTTTCTTCACTACAACAAAAGGTGTCCTTGTACACCAAATGATTTCACTAGATTCTCAATGAATTCACTAGTTGTAGTGAATGGGGACCAATGAAGAAGTAGTGAATTCATTGGTCTAATGAACGAGGATTTGTAATTGCACCCACATTTTGTAGTAGTGTTTCCTTTTGTCACAAAGGAGCTACATTAGTAGCATGACATGTGTCGTGCGCATCCACGTCGCCTACCAACATACATCGCTGCCATGCCAATTCACAGCCATGCTAGAATCCAAGTACAGGGAAACACTAACACCAAAGGACTCCAACCGCCCCCCTAGCTGGCAGTTAGGCCCCTCTAACCCCAGCTAGCCTTATATTGTTCTACTGCTATTCACTTAAAAGAAAGGAAATTAAACATGAGCCTACTGCTGTTTGCACCTTGGACAGAACCACTGTCCATCAGGAATGTGCTCCACTGGCGGCCGTAAGCATGACATATGCCAACCACGTGAGCAGCTGTTGCAAACAAGCATTGTAGCAGCCCCGCTAGCCAATCCGCAAAGCATGCACTTCAACCCAGCAGGAACCACTGCTACTGTTGGGTCAACAGTGCCATCAATGTTTGGAAGGTGACAAGGTGCACAGTTGCGCACATGATCCTTCCAAACCATACCATCACGGCCCTCTAACAACAACACTCCTGA
>Ga0116231_10009096_pt1 | contig 16996 bp, 17 predicted proteins | sample S1TSphgellanicum_2_FD_89695 | JGI IMG/M metagenome (GOLD analysis project Ga0116231, IMG submission 89695) | Host-associated microbial communities from peat moss isolated from Minnesota, USA - S1T2_Fd - Sphagnum magellanicum MG | ecosystem: Host-associated > Plants > Peat moss > Unclassified...
ATTAATTTTACACATGCTTTTTTTCTTGCAAAAAAAAAAAAAAAAAATATTTTAAATTAAAATATAAAAAAAATTGGATAAAGTTTATATTAAAATATAATAAAAAAAAAAAATAAATTTTTATAATTTTAGAATAAAATAAAAAAATATTTTTTTTTTTTAAAAAAAAATTATCATCTATTTTTAAATGTTTTGCTACAAAAATGCCAATTAGTTTTTTTTTTTTTTTTTGCAAGCAAACAAGCATGTGTAACATTAATATGCATTTGAACATGGGAGTAGTGTTGTTCGTTTTATTATATTTGATGATTCCTTTATGCAAGACAATTTTTTTATTAAGAATGTTACCAACTTCTTATGAAATCAATCTATAGATGATGTAACACATTTGTGGGTTCTTGAGATCAACATGAAAATTGTCGTTAATTACAAATAACCTTAAGCAAATTGAGTTTGTGTTGTCTGGTTTCCATTTATGAGCTTGAATTACAACAACTACAAGATTAAATTCATCATTCTTTACAAGGTTGTTGTCACATTGCACCTATGGATGTTTTCAACATCTAACAAGTTGGCTATTGGGTTCTTACTCAACCCATGAATATTCTCATCAACACCACCACATTTTCAAGAACCACAACCTCATTCGCTTTTGTCATGGAATTTTTTTAGTAAAAAATAAAAAAGAAGCAATATCAAAGTTTTAAAAAATGATAATATACTTAAGAAAAAACAATAATAGACTCAAGAGAAATGATAGACACACATGATAGACCAAATTAGAGGGGAAAAAAAGGTTGAAAGTTTTTTAAAAAACAAAGGAAGAATTAGGTTTTGTGGACATTTACAAATTGATTAAACATTGGAAACAAAAGCCCGTTTTTCACCAATTCCTCCAATTGCAAAAGCAAATTGCAACATTGAATGTTTGTAACATTTAAATGAAGTTCAACATTTGGCCTTGGCATTCTTGATAAAGTTGCAAGTGACTAGAAAACAATAATAAGAGCTATATTTGACACTCTTAAGGGTAGATGCAAGCTATGTTGGTTCACTTTTGTGATGAAATGTTGTTTTTTCCCTAAGTACCCTTTATTCAAATGCATATAGTGATTAATATATCTTTAGATCTATTAATTGAGACTTGGATCTCATTATTTCATTATGAAAAAAATTGTGTGGTTATTTATTGATAAAAAAGTTCATTTATTAGTGGTAATGGACTTTTGAAATAAAAATAATGGATTAGTCGTCTAATTGGAACATCACAAAATAGAAAAAAAAAATATTGATTCACATTCCAAATTTGTTATTGGGATTCAATATATAATGTAGTATAAGATGATAAACTCATATGAAAAATATTTTCTTTGAAAACCTTAATTTTTTAATAGGTAGGGACTTTTGAATGGTTAAAATTTGACCATATTTTCACAAGTCCATATGAATTGCAAATTTTATTTTATTTTTCAAAAAATTTATCCCAAAAGCATATTTTTTGAAAATTTTAGATGAGGCATTATTTTTATGGACTTTGTGGGTTTTCCTTTTAGGACTTCCAAATTTAAAAATGACATCAACTACATTAAATACAAATTTCCACATAGATTTGGAAGGTTTGTAGGGGATTAAACATGTATTATTTAAAGATTTGAATAATAACATTTAAAAAAGTAACAACCATGTCCATTTGAATCATTTTAAAGAATATTGTATGGACTTATAAAGAGTGTAGAAACTACCGAAAATGAGCCCCTTAAGTGTGCATCCACCCTTCAAATAGTTGTAAGCAATTGGAAAACAAAAATAGGAGTTGATAAACTAACCTTGGCACTCTTGAGAAACTTGCAAATGATCAGAAATCAAATATTGGAAAAAAAAAAAAACAAGAAGATAAAGCACCCTATGAGCAAAAATTAAAAAAAAGAAAAATGAACAAGAAGCTCTTGGTCACCATGAAAGCTCAACTTAAAAGCTTGGACAAATTGCTAAAAAAAGGGGAAAAAGACATGGAAATGAAAAAAAGGGGAAAAACCTTCACCTCCTTATTAAGGCACACCAAATTTTGGACGCATTCAATAAAACCCTAAACCCTAAAGCTCACACAAAACACCTAATATGACAACGTTTAGAACTTTTCACCATTTGAAGTTTTCATAAGTTCTACAAAGCATTCTTCGTCGGTGACTCAAAGCAAAACGTTTAATTTCTCAAAGTATAAAAACACACTTTAAATTGCTTACATTGGATTTCAAAGAAAACACATTTGAACCCACTCATTGCACTTTGCATTCACCATTTACACTTTGCACTCAACATTTTCACACCTCACACCATTAAAGCAACCTCAACAACAACATTGCCATTGTTGTTTTCAACTTTTAGTTTTGAGTCTTAAACTTAAACCCTAAAAATTAATCGTGCATCATTTAACTTAAACCTTAACCCTAAAAAGATGATCCAGATCCAAACCTAAATATGAATATGATAATCATAATAATCACCATCCATCACTGAATATCATTCGTACCATCCATAATCATCACAATCCATTAACTGCCATAAACAATTATCAATATGATAAATATATAATATGTTAATGTCCAATCCATATATGAGTAGGATAAGGATATAAATTTAATCAACAATTGCCAGTTGTGAATAGGGTTGGTTATAAAAATTGACACAAAATCCAAATATGCATTTATGCATATCCAACTATTATACATATTGATAATCAAGAGAAAATTTATAACCAACCAACATTTGTTTAGACTTGCCAAATCTACATGGACTTGGAACTAGCCAATAATTAGACTCAACAATTTTACATCAACTTGGTTTTAGAACCAAATGTGATGGGTTTAGATGGACCTAAATCAATTAAAAGTTAAAACAAGTGAATTTGAAGGGTTTTTTTATAAAATCCAGGTCATGGGGTTAATTAGGTAGTGATTAAAGTCCTAAGTTTAGATAAGATTTAAGGTTTTTAAGTTCTAGGTCCTAGCTTCCGATGACTAAATTCTAAAGCTTTAAATCTTAGCCCTAAGTTTTAATATTATAAAAACAACCTTTATTGTAGAACTAAATTGACCTTTATAGAAATATTTTGTGATATTACTTATGTTGTTTCCTCTTATTGTTTTTGGGAATGTTGGGAACCCATTGGGAAATTAAAGGAATTCAATATGAATACCATGGGAACCTTTTGGGAACTTTGTGGGAATAAAAAAATCCCAAAAAAAAATTCATCACAAATTTAACATCTCACAACTTAGTAATGGAAATCATGAAAAATTCATTTATTCATAAATTATATGTTTCAAACATTGATTGATTTGCCCCCAAACTCTTTAAGAAACCCAAACATGGGTCCCAAAGTGAAATAATGAAAAAAAATAAAATTGGGGCACACTCCCTAACTCGCAACACTTTGGGGGTAAAAGGCCATGCTAAAACTTCGGGATGGGATTAAAATGAACTCACAAGTGAGAATTCAAGATGAGATCAACTTGCACAACCAATAAAAGAAGGTGGTTAGTGCAAGTTGAATGAAAGTGGTGCAATAGACTTAGTAGGGACAATTTCAAACACAAGTTTTACATGGGCCACAACCTTTGGGAGGAGGCACCACTCCCCTCCCTATAGTATACTTCATGCCTTTGCATGGGGGCTACATGCAAATGTCACTTTTCATCGGAATTCCCAAGTGGGAGTCCCAAAACTGGGATTCTTGTTATCCTAAAACTTTGGACGTTCATATTTTTTTCAAATCAAGTTTTTTTTAAAAAAAAATGAGAGGGCAATATCTTATAGCCCTTAAAAAAATCTTTTCAATGGTGTATAGCTTGCCCTAATCAGAATTCATTTGATCCCTGCTTTCAAGGGGTTTGTGATCGGGAATCAAATTGGAAATTTGATTCTTGCCCTTTCTTTTGATCATAACTCATGTAAATCAAGTTTAAATGAACAATGTGAGGCCGCTTTTTAAGCATCTATGTTTCAAGACCTTTCTAATGGTGTCATGGGGTCTAAATTTGGTGTTTTTTTCCCTTTCCAACTAAGGCTCTAAACATTTGTGATTCTTGCACTAATGTAACTCCCAAAGTGGGAATGCGCTTGAGAGTCATTGGGCTCCATCCCTTGCACTCTCTCCCATTTGTGAAAGTGTGTTTCACACCTACACATAGTCTTGGCCTCATGGGCCTTTGCACTTCACATTTTGTTGCGAACCCAATGTTAGGGTTGTGACAGCTACCATTTACTTGCCTTTTTATGACCTACATAGACCTATTTAATATTTAGCTACTTACTTGCCTTGAATAATAATCCAAAAATAGGTAAAAATTTGATTAATTTAACGTTCCATTGTCAATAAATCAAAATGAGTCAAATAGTCTCTCATTTTGCTAGTCCAAAAGACCACTTAATCATAGCAAATGTGTCCAAATCAACTTATATATATTGGCATGATGGTTTTTTTATGCATATTCAAATTGGGTCTTTTTTAATTTGATTATGCAATGAAATAAACTTGTCTTTGTAATAATGATTGATTTTGCATCTACATGCAAGGTGGAATTTGATTTGATGGCAAAACGAAAAGTTTAATTTGAAGATCAAGTCAAGGACAAAGATTTCTAGGACCTACAAGATTCCTTTCGATCTCACAATTTTCTTATGTGTAGGTAGTTGTCCATGCTCCATGTTAGGTTGAAGATGATGGATTGAACCATCTATCCATGTGGTAGGTTTTGGGCAATTCTTCCGTGATTCCACACTATGAAGGTGCCAACTACATGAAATTTCAAAATGTTGTTTGGAAAAGGCTTGTGCCTTTTGCTTGTATTATATGTTTGACTTCATTCATCTTAGGCCTTGGTGTCTTGCTTGCTAGTTTGTTGTTGTGTTATTTTTTTTTTACTATTTCTTGTTCATATTTGCGTCTATTGTGTTTTTAATGTTATGTGTTTGTGTTTATAAAATGTTTTTAGTGTTATGTGTCTATTGTGCTCTTGTTTGTTTTTAGTGTTATGTGCCTATTTTGTCTTTAGTGTCTTGTTTCTATCGTGTTTTCAATGTCTTGTGTTTGTTGTGTCTTTCATGTCTTGTCAATTATGTGTAGCCTAACATTGATAAAAAAAATCAATAATTTTTTGAGTTTATTTGAACTCACCAAAAGATGATGGGTTTTGCTTTTGTTTCTTGGTATTGTAGTCATGCGTCTTCAATGTATTTGATTTTATGTTGATTTTTCTTGGAAGTTCATAATGTATTGGAAGTTTGTTGTGCTTGATGCATCTTGGAATGTGCCTTGAAATTGTGCTTTGTCTTGGAAGTATGATGCGAGTGTTGTGTTTTCCATGGCTTATGTGTTTTACATGTGGTTTTTATGGTTTATACATCATATGTATTATGTATATATGTAATATGTTTTGAGTGTTTTATGTCTTGTGAATTATGAATATTTGTGTTTTATTCTTCAATTTGTAGTTTCTTGGTAGTTTTTATGGATGCGAGTGAAAAGCCAAATGGAAGATGGAACAAAGGAGGAATTGCCTAAACCTTAAAACCATCAAACATAACATAAATCTTTCATTCTAATTCACCATTTGGGTTAACCTTTGAATTTAAAATAGTACATGTGTGTAGTCAAATTTCCACAAAACTTTCATAAAAATTCTTTCTAATCTTGAAGTTTCATCATGATCATCACTTCTAAGGTTGTTATTTGCTGGTAAATGTGTAATATGCAAACTTCACCTTCAAATTTCAAAACTTATAAATTCGCTTTGCTTCCAAAATGCAAAGAATTATGCTTTATATGACATGATTTGTTTTTCATAAGGGGTTTGTCAAATACTTTGGTAAAAGAACTTGTGTATAGCTATCTAGGTTTTTGTTAAGGAATCGAGATGTGTACATGGTTAATCACATTTCCAAACTCTCACCCCCGTTTCATAATTGCCCCCACCACTAGGTTTTAAAAATTTAGACCTAGGTGAATCTTTAAAACTTAAAAAATTCAAACAACTGAACCTTGATTTTTTTTCAAAAATTATTTACAAAAATGACCCTTTTAAAATTTATTATTGAGCCCATTATCACCTTACATAGATGCAAAAACCTTGCCATTGTTAAGGAGTAGGCATTAGTATCATCCCCCTTCTAGACCTCATGATAATGTTGACCCAATGCCTTACCTTGGGTAAAGCCCAAAGGTCGAGACATTCCCACATGTAAGGGTAGGACTTGACATCACTTGAATTTGCACATTAACATGTCATGCATTGGCATTACTCACCCATGTTTACCTTTTTTTCCCCCCCTTATTTATTTTTTTAAAAAATCATTACATATAAATGATCCATGTTTTTATTTTCCTCTTAATTATTTAGGAAGTAAGTAATTTATCACAAAAAAATTGAATCCTTAGCAATATTTATTTTTCTCTCAAATTGTTTGGCAATAAGCAACATGTAAAACTAGCTACGATAATGCATAACATTGGCTTCATTGTTGTTCACAACGAACTCGTGTTGGTTTGCCTTATTCAAGCACATTTTGACCAATATTTGACAATGGATTGTTGAATTGGTTCTTGTGTACTACAATATTGATAATATATGAAAGTTTATTATTACTTAACAAAGCACAAAACTTGCAACCATGCCAAAGATTGTATAAAAATGAAACAAAATGAAACACGCAACAAATTAATTAGAATGGATCTTTGAAAATATCAAATCATTTGCCACCCTTTATTTATTTGTCAACTTTCAAGTTCAAGTTGTTTATGCTAGTTCTAACATAGTTGTTAGCAACATTGATGATATGCTTGAATGTTGAAGATCACCAATTTTGCACTATGATGTCCAAGCTACCTTTCGCATTAAGGTGTTGTAGACCCAAGTGAATTCATGGTCCTTGCCTTATAGACACGGCTCAATAAATTGAGTCAACAAACAACACCGACTCACTCTACGATTTGATTAGTTGTTGAATGCAAAGCGATTGTCAATCTTCTGTTGTTTGAACTTTGCTGATGCATCCTTGACGCCACATACCAATTGCCCTGCCATTTTTCTTGTCCACAAGACTTTGGAGTGATTTCCAAAATGATCATCCCCTTGTTTGTGGTGCAAACTTCCATGCACTCAATTTTGTGTTCACTTTGGAACTTGGGATGTACGTCCACTCTCAAGAAACCAGTGGAAAATTGGGACGTTTGAGAGAAGTCATGAATTCAAAAAAAGGTTCAATACCCAAGTGGGTGGGTTAGGTAGAAACTAGCGACATGAGTCCAACTTCCTTGGGAGCAAGCCTTCCCCTATGCTTCAAAGACATTGTGTGTCAAGCAAAAGAGGTAATAGGGAAACCCCATTGACTCACTAAAACTCCTTGTCCTTCTAGATGATGCTACATATACTAAAACAAAGAATTGGCCTTGCCCACAACTTCGATTTGAAGCCTTGGTGTCCTTCAAAGGGGGCAGGGAATTCTTCAAATTTCAATTTGAAAAAAAATTCCTTCCTAAAATTAATTCATACATGTCTATGCTTAGTGTGAATAAGATCACCTTGGTCATGATGTTGACCAGTGCACAAGAGAGAGAGATACCTGGAAAACAACACATTTGTGTACCAGCAGTTATCTCCATCAGCTGCATTCTTTTATGCTGCAATGACAATAGGATCACATAACCCAAATGAGAAAGACCATAAACAAGAACATCCCGCACATGAAGAAGAGAAGAAGTCAAGTTAGGCAATTTGTTTGCCAACTCTGTGAGTAGAGTCTACCAGCTCTCATGTTAACATTATCAGTAGAGGCCAAGGTGTGCTCCAAAGCAGCTTCAGCAGATCCAAGTATATGCTCTGTATCCCATAGACTGACATCCATTAGCACACTGCTGTCCTTAAGCTGTGCTGCTAACACCACCATCTCATCTGTGAGACCCTCCTGCAGCTCCCTGTATTTTTGCACAGCTGCCAGTGTGCTGCATCCACTCTGCCTATCTCACTACTCTGCTTTGTACTGCCATCTTTGCCCCATAGTCTCCTTCTCAATGTTTGTGACATGACTTTTTGTGAAGGAGACACACTTTTACTGGGTTCAAGGCTGCTTTGTCCAGGTAACAGCTTGGGTTTAGGGTTTAGGGTTTGCTTGGCCTGCCCATTCCAGTCAACTGGAGCTTGAACAACAGCAATCACAGCTCTCTTTGCATCCATCTCGTCAAGCACCAGCACTCTGTCCTTGAGTTTGTGGGCCACAAGCTCAATCTGCCAAGCATACTCTTTAGAGTTTGCAGCAGAGATGGATGCAAATCTTGGTGTGCAGCATCACCTGTCAATGTGCTTAGCAAATCCTGCATGGTGCTCACATAGTGCACCAGCTTGACGTCATTTGTCTGGTGAACTTGTGCTGCCAATAGCCTCCTCAACCAGAGCTCCACCTTACTCATTCCCATACTCAGCCCCATACAAGTCTGCTGCTGCTACTGCTGCTCTTACACCTTGTGTTTGGTCCCTTTAGGCTTTCTTGTTTCTTCTCACCTGCATCCTCCTGCACCATTGTTCATCATCACCCTGTAAACCTCAATTCCCTTCAGTCACACAATATCATATTTTCCTTCTTCCACACATCAAAGCAAAGCTGTGCTGCAGACTTTAGAACCACAATTTGAGCACAAAAGAGAAACACCCTTGACTCCAAACAGAAATGTGAACTCATGTGAAAATCTTTGGGAAATCGTTGGAAGTAGGACAGCATTGTCTATTGGAACCTACTGAAATAAATCCATGAGACTAGGTAGAGGTGAGATTCAGAGACTGGGTCTTGAGTCTGAGTCCCTAAGGGTTTAGGGACCAGCCCTAAAACCTCTACCCCATGCATGTAGAGAAACATGCAGTCTCATTTATCTACCAGGCAATCTCTTGAGGAAAGAGGCGAAGATTTGGGATCAGTGGGATTAGCACCCAAAACAAAATGGTGGGTGAAACATCAGAGTTTTGTACCTGCACAACAACAAACAGAGCACCAAACTTTTTTCTTCATCAGCAAGAAAGAAATGTCTGTAAGGTTGGTTGATTGCAGAGAAAAATATCACACAACACCCACTTTGAAGGTAACAATAACACAACAGCAAGTAAGTGAGGCAGTCATGAATGACCTTCTGAAAAAACCAACCTCTAAAGGAGACATTCTGAAGAAGAAAACCCTAGCAAAATCTTCCAATGTGCCTTTGACCGATCGTAGCCCCTGGGAAGATGGCAGGAACTTCTCCTCCGGGATTGGTAATTCATCTTCTCATCTGCAGAACAGAAACCCAACACACCCATCATCAAAATCTCTGCAACAAAACCTCTAGACACATAACTAAATATTAGGGTGTTTTTAGGGTTTGGGGGATCTCTGCGTCTTAAGGCTCTTAGAAGGGCGTCTTCTTCTTCTTCTTGCTACCAGAAGAAGAATCTTTTGACACTTGGGGATGGGGGAATGGTAGAAGAACAGCTGTCTGCTTGCTCTATATTATTTGAAGAAGACCCAGGCATCACCACCACAAGTAGAAGGAGCTGCAGCAAGAGAGTGAGGTTTTGACAAAAACCCAGGTATGTGAGAACTGTGGTGATTGAGAGTTTTTTCTTGAATGTGATCATGATCGCTGGTATGTATGTATGTCTAGAGTTGGAAAGAACGAAAAAGCCTTGCCTGTTCTGTTTTGTAACCTTTTTCAGTCTGCTTTCTTGACAGCCTCCTATTCTTCTTGGGTTTGAGAAACAAAACTTTGCTTTTGTTGCTTGCTAGTAGTAGTACCATTGAAGAATCTGTGCATTCAGTCTGTCTACAACGGCAGAGCAGATCTAGGGTCATTCATTCTAGCCCCTTTTTTTTCCCTTTCTTCCCAGGCCACCCACCACCAGAGGTGAAAACCTTAAGTAGTTACTGAATGCTGCAGCTTCTTCTTCTCTCACATTGTATGCATTGCATGCATGCAGGCTGAATGGGTGAACATGATTTGCAAGTATCTCTGGACACAGTTCGTGACAAGAATGTGATGCAGCTGAAGAAGCTCAACTGTGCCATCTTCCCTGTCACATACCAAGATAAGTTTTACACCGATGCTCTCACCTCCGGAGACTTCACTAAGCTTGGTAAATTATCCTCTCAATTCCAAAAGTTTTGTTTTTTCTTCTTGGGTCTTTCTGTTGGGTCTTCTCTTTTTTGATGCAAATGGTGAACAGTGGATTGCTTGAAACTCTCCAGCATATTACAGTGACATAGTTATGTGTCGGGGTCAATTGCTTGCTGACTGGAGATGAGGGATGGGCTGCTGATTGTGAATGGTGGATTTGCTTGAAACTTTCCAGCATATTACAATGACATATGTGTCGGTTCGATTGCTTGCCGATTGGAGAAGAGGGATGGTGGTGGGGTGCAGCTCTATATCATGACTTTGGGGGTTCTTGCACCCTACCGGAGGCTCGGGATTGGTATGGCCAACCAATTCTCTTCTTGTCATCATCATCTCAGGACTATGACTTTACACTCCCAAGTAGTATTTTGTTGATTGAATATGAACACTATTGTACCCACAGGTTTGTGTTAGAATATTGTTGCAAATTTAGAGATTGTAGATGATGGATTTGTTTCTTTCATATTCTTCCTGTAAGCTCATTCAGTTTTGTGGCTTTTGGTAGAAAAAAAATTCATATAGTTTTTCCTTGTTAAGGTCTGCTTCTTCTTAGTACAAGCTCCATTTTACATTTATTTATTTAGCGCTGAGGGTTTCAATGTGGTATGCATAGATATAGGTCAACCACAACTAACTACACAATTTTAATTTAACTCATCTTTTTATTCCTCATTTGTGGTTGTTGTGCAGGCACAAAGTTATTGAAGCATGTGTTAGATCTGTGTGAGCAGGACCAGAGCATTTTGGATGTTTATTTACATGTCCAGATTAACAACAACGAGGCTATCGAGTTCTACCGAAAGTTTGGGTTTGACATTACTGACACGATTAGAAACTATTACAAGCGCATCGACCCTCCTCACTGCCATGTCTTGTCTAAACATTTAGTGCCAGCAGGAAAGCCAAAGTGACCTCATGATAACAACCAAAACAATATATTTTTCCCACATATATCTCCATGTTTTTGTGTGGATTTGTGTTTGTAGCTTTGACTAAAACTGCTCATGAGTTTTTTGGATAGGGAGGGAGTAAACTACTGAAGGTGTGAATTTCATCCAAATAGTTGGAAGAGATAAACTTCATGATATCTTGAACTGATGATGGTACCACCCACTTTCTGCATTAAAAGTGCAAATTTTGAACAGAAACCCTTTTTCTTGACTTGCCTTTGGGTCCTAGTTTGACCCTCTACTATATTTTGAGTGTAACCGGAAAGTGAGCAAAATTGGGTATCATTTAATTAAACTGGGTTTCAGTTCAGAGGATTTGTAGGATTTTATTCTGACAAGGCTTCATTTAATGAAGAATGCGAGTGATGATGGTGAAGGCATTTGTGAAGCAAATCCAAAACTGGGAGAGAAACTCTTATGAAGACCAATTTTGACTTGAACTTGGAACTGATGTGTGATGTGTGGAAGAATGTTATTCACACATTTGATCATTCTTTGAAAGTTTTGCAAAATAGCCAGCAAATCACCCCAACACAATTATCTATTCACAAGGATATTTCTTAATCATGTATGTACATAGAGCTAGAAGGCTTAATTCTTGCAATCCTTTTAGTTGCAGATCCATTCTGAATTTTGTTTGCTATGTAGTACATCAGTCAGTACCTTTTACAGGGTAAGGATGCATTTTTCTATCATGGGGCATGATGAGGATGCTGAATGCTACTACTGTCATGGTGTGCTTGCTGTGAGAGGGAATGATGGGTCAGATCAGGTCTGTCTTGTACCTGTGTCAGATGCGCTGTGAAAGCCTCAGGCTTTTGGGACTGATGGTGCTGCTTGGGACTAATGGTTCTTCTATTTGTTTGACACAATTTTTTCTCTGGCCATAGAATATTTATCTGCAGTTATGTGGAGCTCTCAAAGAGTAACCCAATTTGACGTCTGGCCAGTTAGTCACTAAGGGTATGTCCCTTGATGCCTCCAATCACCTCACAGAAAGAGAGAAAATGAAATTTACAAAGATGATTCCAATCCAAATTTTTCTCAAATTTTTCTCAGCTATGTCTCTTTTTGCACATTAATTTCAGATGGTTAAAAGCTCTTTGGAGGATACAATGCGGCGTTTTCTCACAAGAGGCTAAAGAGGTATGACCACATCCTAGAGTTCAACCCTGAAAATACTCTTCACAAGTTAGGCAGTACTCTCTACAACATTGATACTCAACATTTGCCCAGTCTTTTATGGATATTTCTTGGCATCCACCAACATGAATGGTACAATCCTTTCAAATGTGCACAAGCTGAGGAGACTTTCAAAACTGTAAAATCCCAAATTGTCTTTAGTCTACTAACAGACTTAGTGAGGCCACTGCACCACTTAGATACTCTGGCTGCAATCCTCAATGTGCACAATGGGTTCGTTCTGATATACTAAATTTTGACTCTAGAACTCATCTCTTTTCCTACATAAATCTACTTGCTGTCTGTAAAATCAGCATCGATAACATCATCGCCTCCAGGTGCAGCACCGTTACTACCCTCAGTTGGTCCAGTTTCTCCAGGTGCTGGCCCACCAGCACCTCCTTGACTGTACAGAGATTGGCCTATTTGCATAACTTCCTCATTGAGAGCTGCTAATGCATCCTTGATGGTTTGTGTTGAACCACCTGCGACGGCATCCTTCACCTCCTTCAACTTTGCTTCCACTTTCTCCTTTACTGCAGCTGGTATCTTCTCACCCAACTCCTTCAACTGCTTCTCAGTTTGGTAGATTGTTGAGTCTGCTTGATTCTTTATATCCACTGCTTCCCTCTTTTCCTTATCCTCCTGCCCAAACTTCTCAGCTTCCCTTACCATTCTCTCAACCTTCAAAAACACCCACAACACAACACAATTATAAAGATGCAGACACTTCATGACGATGGATTCATAAGTTTGAATCTTCTCCAGAGTACCATTACTGCAGAAGAGCATTTTTTGAGGCATAAACCATGCAACAAGTTCAGAATAAGATATGCAGAAAACTATTCAACAGAAGAGGAAAATATAATGAATTCCCCACAGTACATTTCAGAGGGCCATCAGCACTGGACATACCTCATCTTTGGGCAAAGTGCTGGCACCCGTGATAGTGATATCTTGCTTCTTTCCAGTACCCTTGTCCTGGGCACTCACAGACAAGATGCCATTGGCATCAATGTCAAACCGGACCTCAATCTGAGGCACACCTCTAGGAGCTGGCGGAATTCCATCTAGGCGGAAGCTTCCAACAGACCTGTTGTCCCTCACAAATTCTCGCTCCCCTTGCAAAACATTGATCTCAACACTTGTTTGGCCATCAGCAGCTGTGGAGAAAACTTCTGATTTGGATGTGGGCAATGTAGTATTCCTGGGAATGATTTTCGTCATCACACCTCCCAAGGTTTCCAACCCAAGTGACAATGGTGTCACATCCAAAAGCACAATATCACTGACCTCACCGGCCAGCACACCAGCCTGTACCAGACAGAAAAAAGTTGTCAAGAATGCCTTCCCTGAACTAGTCACATGTCACGGGGGGCCTAAAAAATACTACTTCTGGGAAAGGATTGAGCTCCTGGAGGTTACCATTAACAGCTCAACCACAGGGACATATTGCATGAGATGCCTTAAGCATCTCAAACCTACACTTCAAAACCATAATCTAAGAAAAAATGCCTGCACAGAAATACCATAGGAAAAAGAAAATTCCAACAAAAATAAATGCACAATGAGCAGGTGAAACTACAAACCTGAACAGCAGCTCCTAGAGCAACAACTTCATCTGGATTTACAGTGACATTAGGGTCCTTCCCAGTTAACTTCTTCACGAGTTCTTGCACAGCTGGTATTCTGGTGGAACCTCCAACAAGAATGACCTCATTGATATCCTTAAATGACAGCTTTGCATCCCTCAAGGCATTCTCAACAGGAGTCCGACAACTGCATCAGGATACAAAATATCTTTAAATATACTCCTTTAAAAGCCTCCAGTACAAAAACCAGGAGACCTCAATTGTACTCATACCAGATGTATTGCAAACAAACAAATAACAAATTTACTGTTCACAACAGAGGAATCCTGGGAAGAATGTACACCATCACAATAGTAATAATAAAAGGTACATAGACAAAATACCGATCAAGCAGATCAGAACACAGCTCCTCAAACTTAGCTCGTGTCAAATTTGTATCAATGTGCTTGGGCCCATCTGCAGTTGCAGTAATGAAGGGCAAGCTGCAGAGAAGAATTCAAGCCAAAATAACCATCAGCAGGGAGGCTCCCTAACAATCTCAGTCCCAGCATTTTACTTACACACACCATAAGAACAATCTGCCAGACACTAATGTAAATTCTTCTCCAACAAGGCACAAACAGAAGCATTCTGTCAATATCACAAGAATAAATCCCAGGATGTAATTGTACAACATCCACTTCTACTTCCAACAAACAACGGCACTCACCTAATACTGGTCTGAGACAGTGATGACAATTCCATCTTGGCTTTCTCTGCAGTTTCAGTCAACCGTTGTAAAGCTTGCTTATCCTTCAATAGGTCAACACCCTCTTGCTTCTTGAAATCATTTGCCAGCCAGTCCACAATACGCTGCAACAAATGAGAGTTCTCTATTAGGCAAAACTATTTCTTGCAAGAACACCAGAGCGTTTCAATTGCCAAAAGGGAAAAATGCTCATACATCACACAACCTGAATAGAACTTGCGTACAAATCTTCCAAAGACAAAAAAGTGTGCTTGCACACAACTCCTAATTCACAGCTGTAGTGAACCCTGAAAACCACATACCTTATCAAAATCATCTCCTCCGAGATGGGTGTCACCCGAGGTTGAAAGCACTTCAAAGACTCCATCACCAACCTCCAATACTGTTATTCACAATCAACCCCAGCTATAAGTGTCAATGGGAAAAATCCACCAAAACCCGACAAACAATGAGCAACAATGGAGCAAATTTTTCCATAACTGTGAAGTGGCAAAAGTAACCCACTTGTGCATGCTTGCAAGCTGGTAACATGACAGGCAGGTGGGTTTGCAAACAATTCACTATATCTAGAGGTTTTTTGGCCTGCTGCAAAGCTGAATGAAGTTTCTGGGTCAGCTGTGAAGGCTGAATGAGGTTTCGGGTCTGCTGCAAAGCTGAATAAGGTTTGTGGGTCTGCTGCACAGCTGAATGAGGTTTGTGGGTCTGCTGCAAAACTGAATTACAAAACCTGAAATCTGTTTCCAAAGCTCAAGAAAATCATCTCATGAATCCAAAAACTGAAGTTGGCAAAGAATGGGGTACCTACCTGAAACATCAAAAGTACCACCTCCAAGATCAAAGACAAGAATGGTCTCATTACTCTTCTTCTCAAAACCATAAGCTAGGGATGCAGCAGTTGGCTCATTGATGATCCGCAGAACCTCAACACCTGCAATCCGACCAGCATCCTTGGTGGCCGTGCGCTGTGAATCATTGAAGTAGGCTGGCACTGTAATCACAGCCTTATTAACTTTGTCATTCAGAAACTTGGAGGCATCTTCTACCAACTTCCGAAGAACCTGCAGAGGGAGTGAGAGGAGTCAGGGAGGAACTAAGAAAGAATTTGCAGCCAAATTAGGGTTTTGGTAGAAAAATAAAAGCCAATTGCTCTCAAACTGACTGCGGATTCAAAAATGAGGAAAGAAAAAACCCTAACAACAACATCTGTAAAAACAACAAAAACAAAACCCTAAAACAACAACTAGCATTCATTCTCACCTGAGCAGAGATTTCTTCAGCGGCAAAGCTCTTGCCGATGGCAGGACAGTCCAGTTTCACGTTTCCATTGCTATCTCGGATGACATGGTACGAGACTTGCTTGGACTCGTTATCAATTTCGCTCATCTTCCGGCCGATGAATCTCTTGACGGAGAAGAAAGTGTTTTCTGGGTTCACCACAGACTGTCGCTTGGCAATCTGACCCACAAGACGATCCCCGTTCTTCGAGTACGCGACAACGGACGGTGTCGTCCTCTGTCCCTCAGCGTTTGTCACAATCGTCGGCTTGCCACCTTCCATGGCCGCCACCGCCGAGTTCGTTGTCCCGAGGTCAATCCCCACCACTTTCTCCGCCACTACTCGCAACCCATTACGCCGCACATACCTCTGCGACGAAGAAGAAGAAGAAGACGATTTCACTCGCAAACGACAACCGAGAAAACCCCTGGCACCACCACCGCTCTTCAATCCTTCTCCAAAGAAAGAGTTACTAAACCTGGTTGCTCCATTTCTCCTTGTCCCATCTACTAACGAATCAACCACGACACAACCATTTCCGAATCCTTTCACTCCCAAAATCTGCGCATTCACAACAGTCGCCGCCATCTCTTGTTGTCCTCCTCCTCCTCCTCCTCTTCCCGTGTTCCTTCTCTGTTCCCAGAATTTCACAACACCAACAACACAATATCACCCACCAAAAAACAAAAAAATTGCCGAATCTTTTTTTTAGTACAATAAACTTCAATCTCTTCTTGCAATTCTCTTCCTCTTCATACCTTCTGCTTCGTCGATTCTGCTGCAACGGCGATACAGAAGAGAAGAGATTGGAGCTGGCTAAGCTTCTTCCTCGGTCGCGCGGCGCTGCGCTGCGGTTCTCGACACTACCGTTGTCACTGTACCTGCGACAACGGCGCTTCTGGATACTTCCGAGGGGACCATCCCCATTAGGGTTTTTTTTTTTTTTTTTTTTTTTTTTTTTTTTTGGGGGTGCCCCCTTTTTTTTAATATTAATTTTTTTTTTTTTTTTTTTTTCCTTTTTGGGGGGGGGGGGAATTTTTTTGGTGGGGGGCGG
>Ga0116231_10009098_pt1 | contig 16991 bp, 19 predicted proteins | sample S1TSphgellanicum_2_FD_89695 | JGI IMG/M metagenome (GOLD analysis project Ga0116231, IMG submission 89695) | Host-associated microbial communities from peat moss isolated from Minnesota, USA - S1T2_Fd - Sphagnum magellanicum MG | ecosystem: Host-associated > Plants > Peat moss > Unclassified...
ATGCTTCCGCTTTGAAAGTTGCCGGCGCGTTCGAACATTTTGGGCAGGATAGAGAATACGGAGGGAGTGTAGCCTTTTTGACTGGGCGGTTCACCGGCCGCCAGTCCGATTTCGCGCTGCGCCATGGCCAGCCGGGTGACTGAATCCATCACAAGGAGGACGTTTTTGCCCTGGTCGCGAAAATATTCAGCCACCGCAATGGCGACAAAACAGGCGCGCACGCGCAAAGGAGCTGGGCGGTCGCTGGTGGCGCAAACGACCACTGAACGTTTGCGGCCTTCCGGACCGAGCTCCTGTTCCAGAAAGCCGCGAACTTCGCGATTGCGTTCGCCGACTAAGGCGATCACCGTGACGTCTGCGGAATTTTGCCGCGCCATGGCGCCCAGGAGCGTGCTTTTGCCCACGCCGCTGCCGCCGAACAGGCCGATGCGCTGGCCAAGGCCGCAAGGCAAAAGACTATCGATAGCCCGAATTCCAGTAATCAGCGGCACTTTGATATGTTCGCGTTCGAGCGGCCCCGGAGGCGCTGCAAACAAATCATATTTATCCTCGGCCTCGATGGGCGGCCCACCATCCATTGGACGGCCAAAACCGTCGAGCACCCGGCCCAGCAGACCCGGACCCACTATCACTTGAGCGTCATCGGAGCGGGCGAAAATGGAGTCTCCCGGCTCCAGGCCGTCGATCTCCTCGAGCGGAATGGACAAAATACGGCCATTGCGGAAGCCGGCTACCTGGGTTCTGATGCGGCGACCGTTGCCTGTTTGAATTTCGCAAAAGCCACCGATGGGAGAGGCTGGCCCCTGCGACTCGATCACAAATCCGGTTACATCGGTGACAACGCCGCGCCAGCGCATCGGGTCCAGATCAGGCAGTAAGGCTTCGAAACGGCTCAAATCCAAGGGCCGGTTTGGGGCATCAATCGCCGCGGGCGTATGAGCGTGTGTCATTTTTTTAACGCGATTGAAGACGGTCGGCGAAACCGCGCTCGATTTCCTGCAATTGGGTCTCCACCGAAGCGTCAAGTTCCCCTAAGGAAGTTTCAAACAAAAGTCCACCGGGCTGAAGAGCACCATCTGCAATCACCTCGATAGCTGCCATTCCGCCGTTGCGCTCGAGCGCCGCCCGGACAGCTATAAGAGAAGCGGGAAAGACACGGATTTTAGTAATTTCTCGATTTTGCAGACGCTGGAGAGCAGCGTAAACCACGCCCTGGAGAGACTGCGGATCAGCGGTGATTTCGCGGTGCAAGATCCGGCGCGCGACGGCTAGAGATAATTTGACTACTTCGTTTTCCGCTTCATTTCGCACCCTCCGCTTGACCTGCGGGATTTCCTGAATAGCGCGCGCCAGCCGGTCGAGCGCCTCTTCCATTTCCTTGGCGGCTTCCTGGCGTGCTTGTCTGATTCCCTGTTCAAATCCATTTTGGCGTGCCTGCTCCAATTCCGCTGGCCGCTGCGATTCGAGTTCTGCCACGCGAACTTTCAGACTTTCGAGATCGGGTTCAGCCGCAAATACCGCTGCCGCATCGCGAACAGTAGAAGGAGATTTGGTCGACAAATGGCCAGACGAAGCACTGGCTGAAGGACGATGGGTCGGTGGTCCCGCCTTGCCCTGCGGGCCAAGCGACTGCCACGTCAGATCCTCTGTTTCTACGTCGGGCTCGGCAACTTTGCAGATCATGCTTCCTCCATCCAGGCCCGAATTACGTTAACCGCCGTTTCCGGATCTTTGGAAATACTCTTGCGCAAATGGTCCAGCAGGGCTTTGGTCTTATTTGTCATTTCTGGCAGTTGCAGCATGGGTATGGAGTCTTCCAGTTCCTTGATGGCATTCTCGTTCGCGCTGGACTGACTTCCGTCATTAGCAGCATCAGCGCTCTTCAGAGACTGACCCGCACTGCCTGAAAGGATAACCGGCTTTTCCGTTAGTTGCGCGGTCAGCGGTTCTGCTTTGGGCCGGCGCAGCAGGAAGCCGATCAGCAGAATAATGAACAGCAAACCAACCGCGACACCGATCAGAATTTTCTTATCAGCCATCAAGCCCTGCAGCGTGAATTTGCCGGGTGCTAGCGGTTTTGCCGCTTCGCTGGCGGTATCTTCCCCATTTCTGGTTTGCTCGAAAGGCAGCGTCTCAATGACAAGCTGATCGCCGCGATCGGTTGAGATCCCCAGGACGCCAGCCACGAGATCATGAATCGCCTTCAATTTCTCCGGACTGGGCGGAATCAGTACGCGCTTGCGCTGATTGCCTCTTCCCTGCCACTCCACATCCTGATCGATCAGCAAGGCGGCTGAAATTTTCCTGACGATGCCGCGCGGCGTCTTCACTTCGCGAACGGTGCGTGAAGTTTGAAACGACTGATTTTCCGTGCGTCTCGAAACAGAATTGCCGCCAATCGCATTAGCCGCCTGCGCTTTAATTTCAGACCTGGGAAGATTTGATGGTGTGCCGGGAACGCCGGACGTCGTGGGCCCTCTTGAGATATCTTCGGTCTTCTGAGACGTCGCCATTACGCTGCGGGTCGGATCGAAGACCTCGTCGGTTTGCTCACTGGTCGAGAAATCGCAATCGGCAGTGACGCCTACCCTAAATTTTCCTTCGCCCAACAGCGGCTCGAGTGTAGCCTCTACCTTGGATGTCAGATCCTTTTCCACCTGGTGTTTATAATCCAGCGAATTTTCCGCGGCCTCCGATGGATCGCTGGATGACTTTCGAACACGGCTCAGCAGGTTGCCCTGCATATCAACCACCGAGACCGCATCAGGCGAGAGATTTTCGACCGAACTGGCCACCAGGTTAGAGATGGCAACCACGTTTTGAGGCTCCAGCCGAAATCCCGGCCGCACGCGCACCAGGACACTTGCTTTGGCGGCTTCTCGCGAATCGACAAATACTGAATCCTTGGGAAAAGTCACATGCACTCGCGCGTCATCGATGGCGTTCATGCTCTTGATGGTTTTTTCCAGTTCCCCTTCAACTGCCCGGCGATAGTTCACATGCTCGCCGAAGTCGGTCAGACTGATATTCGTCTTGTCAAAAAGCTCAAAACCGATCCGTCCCGATTTGGGTAAACCGGCCCCTGCCATTTCCAGGCGAACCTCATCCACTTTGTCGGCGGGAACCAGCACCGATGTTCCGTTCTCGGCAAGACGGTAGTCGGTTCCGGTCTCTTTGAGCTTTGCCACAATTGCACCAGCATCTTCCGGCGCCATACCCGTGAAGAGCGGTTTAAAATTGCTTTCATGCACCCAGCGGGTGAATAGCGGAAGTCCGACGGCAACGAACAAGATGACAGCCGCCAGCCCAACCTTCTGGGGCATTGAGAGTGCGGCATATAACTTCTTTAGCTGGTCCATCTATCGCTTGTTTACCTGATGCTCTCGCTTATATGAGTCAAGGTGAGGGTCAAAGGAAAAAGAGTGCCCGCATCAGACCTGCATTCGCATAATTTCTTCATAGGCGGATACAACTTTATTTCGCACCTGCATGAACATTTCGAAATTCAGGTCCGCATTCTGCGTGGCCAGCACCATGGAGTGGATCTCTTGGTTTCCTCCGGACATATAGTTGGCCACCGCATCGCTAGCTTGCGCGTTGGCTGTCTCGACGTTATTGACCGCGTTCTGCAAAAAACTCTGAAAGCTGGCTCCGGACCCCGCTGCGGCGGCGGATGGCATGGCCGAGAGTGCGGGAGCAACTGGAATACTGATGGGTGAAATAGGTATGGACATGAGATCTCATTAGTTAAGAATGGTGACTACTTGGACAGATCAGAATTTGAGAAGATGACTACTTAAAAAGATCGCTATTTGAAAAGATCAATGGACCGCTGAATCATGTCTTTTACCGCCGAGATAGCCGACACATTCGCCTCATAGGACCGGGAGGCTCCGAGGAGGTCAACCATATCCTCAGCCGGGTTTACTTTGGGGAAGGTGACATACCCATCTTTGTCGGCATCTGGATGACCGGGCATGTAGCGGCGGTCACCGGTGCCCTGATCCGTAATAATCTGACTGATGCCGACGCCGGCGCCCTGGGAAGTCATCTGTGCGTCAAAAATCGAAGAGAAGGGCGAGGTAACATCTTGGGCTTCGAAAACAACATCCTGCCGTTTGTACGGGCCGCCGGTAGCGGTCCTGGTCGTTTCGGCGTTGGCAATGTTGCTCACTAGAACTTCCGCCCGCTGACGTTCGGCAGTCATGCCGGAGGCGCTCACCGAAAGCGAATTGAAGAGACTCACGAGTTTGTCCCTCCGCCGCTGATCGCCAGCCGTATATCTTTTATCTGCCCGCGCAATAAGTTGGAGGCGACGCTGAAACGAATGGCGTTCTCAGACAAAAGCCGCGCTTCGCGATCGAGATCGACGTTGTTGCCATCGGGTTTCACTCGAAGTCCATTGACATCGGTCACGTTGGGTGCCGATTTCAACGGATTGGTCAGGTATTCCCGGAACTCGGATTCGAAATCAATATCTTTCGTCCGGTAATCGGGCGTATCGGCATTCGCGATGTTTGAAGATACAAGCTTCTGGCGGACGCTGAGCAGCGTCATGTATTGTTCCAATTGGCGTGAAAGTGGGTCAAGCATGGTAGATCCCACTTTTGATGAGCAAGCAAAGGGCCAAGTGGATTTTGGGGAAATTTCAGGCAGGACGGCAGGAAGGGAGGCGGATTTTCTAGTTCAGCCCCGCACGCGCCAGCGTGGCTGTTCCAATTCGGTATTGGAGTAGAGAAACGATGCCGAATTGGATTGCAATTCCGTTGCAATGTGGGCGCGGACGATCCGGGCGAGATAAAGGTGCTGTTCAACGAACGACTGGGCATCTTCGAGAATACGGTAACGCTCCGCAGAGCCGGATGCGGCTTTCATGGAGCGGGAGATTGCTTCACCCCAGGCGCTGATGAGCGACTGAGCCCGGTCGAAATCCCGGTTGAGAAGCGCGTCTTTTAGTTCTTCGCGTGTCATTGTCTTACACCTTCACTCGCAGCTTATGAGACACCGTTTATGTTCTGGTCAACCTGATTTTCGGCGCTAAACAGGTCGGTAATTTCCGAGAGCTGGCCCTGAAGCGACGCAATGGCGGCATCGGCATTGGCCATCTCGGTGGTCAGGTTTGTTTGAAGCTGTGAGACCTGGGTCTGTTTGTTTGATATCTGGTTGGTCAAGCTTTCAATGCTGGTCCCGATATTGTTGCCGGCGACGGTAATGGTGCCCGTTGCGCTGGTCGTGGAATTCAGCGTGGAATAGGCGGATTCAAGAAATCCGCCGCTGGTCTCTGAGCCCAGAAAAGCGGTCACTGCCGAGGATGATGAAGACACCGCCGCCTGGAAGGTGGAGGAATCGAAATTGAGATTTCCCGTCTCATCGAAAGTAAGACCTATGTCGGCTAGGGCATTCACTCCGCTCGATGTGCCGGAGTCGGAGCTATAGGAGCCAATGGAGTTGAGCGCCGCCTGCAATTCCGATACAAGACTGTTGCCGGTAAGCGCTCCGCCGTTCTGCCCGCGATTCTTTGCCAGTTCAGCCGTGGCCGCGTTATAGGCGGTCACAAAACTGTTAATCGCCGTGGAGATGTTTGCCGTGCTCCCGGTCACGGTGATGTTGGCGGTTCCGGTTGCCAGCACATTCGCCGTTAAGCCGGTGGACAGCGTAAGAGTGCGCGAGGTGGATGTGATGGGATCGGTTGTGGAGGGCTCTCCGTTGAGCGTATAGGTGACCGGGGCACCCATATTCAGCGTAGTCAGCAAGCTGTTGCCGCTTGAATCGGTGAGCTGAATGGTGTCGGCCGCGTATTGAGTTCCCTGGATGGAGAGGCGGTAATCGGCACTGGAGCCGCCGACATTCACGACCGTCGCCTGGACATTCGCGCCGCTGGAATTAATGGCGCTGACCAGATCGTCGAGCGATGTGCCCGAAGGAGTAATGGTGGTCGCTGTTCCGTTCACGTTCAGCGTAAAACTGGTGGAGGAGGAAATATTCTGGCTGGTGGGATCGGTAACGGTAGTGGACCCGGCCGAACTAATGGTGCTTGTTTGCGAACCAAGGGTCAAAACATCGAGCGCGTAGGTGCCGGGCAGCGCGGATGAGGTGGCGGTGGCGGTGGCTACCGCCGGAGTATCCACGGTAGCGGTGTAAGAATTGGTCGCAACCGCCGAATTCAGGCTGTCAATCGCATTCTGGACCGCCATAAAGTCGTTTCCCAGCGTCTGCACCTCAGTCTGCTCGTTGGTCAGCGTGCTTTGCTCATCCTGAAGCTGGGTGATGGGAGCGGTCGCTCGGGCGACGGCCTGGGCGATCACATTGTTCAGCTCGGCCGAGTAGGTGCTGTCGCCGTTGAAGTAGGTGGTAGCGGAGGTGGAAGAAGTCGACATGCTTTTTTATGTTTTAAAACTAAGCCAGTTCAAACGAACCCAGGCGGTCCTTTCGGACCGCCTGAATTTACTGATTGCCGCGGTCAAAAACCGCCGCGATTTATTGGAGAAGCTTCAAAATCGCCTGCGGTTCGGCGTTTGCCTGGGCCAGCGCCGCCACGGCGGTCTGCTCAAGCACCTGCGATTTGCTGAGGTTCGCCGCAGCGGTCGCGATATCAGCATCCTTAATGCTGCTCTCTTCCGAGGAGAAGTTCGTGATTTGAGACTGCGCCAGATTGATGGCGTAGTTTAGCGTGTTTTCACCCGCGCCGACGACGCCCTGAGTGAGACCGAGTTGCTGAATGGCGTTATTGATGGCCGTAATGGCTCGGTCCGCATTGGCGGTCACAGATCCGCCGGCAGGGGCGGTGGGAGACTGGGCCGTTGTTGCTGTAGTTCCCAGGATGTCCGTGGCTGCAGCGCCACTGTCGGCGACCGTAAAAGTATCGGCGCTCTGGAAGTCGATACCGTTGGGAGTACCAGGCGTACCGCTGGCCCCCGAGTTTGCCACCGCATAGATGCCATATTGCGCTGTTACGGCGTTGATCGCGGCTACCGTTGAGGAAACAGAGGCTTCCTGAGCGGCTGTCAGGTTTACGTCAAAGGTTTGACCGTTTTGCTGAAAGGTGAGCGTTTCCGTGCTCGCCGCAAAAGTGGTGCCACCGGATAAAACGTAATTCACGGCATTGTTGGCGCTGGCGGCGGCAGTATCCGTGACACCGATCAGTACGGCGCTGCTGCCGGCGAGATCCGTCACATTGAACGCGTTCGTGCTGCTGAATTCCAGCTGGCCCGTGCTGCTTTGAGTGGCCACAATGCTTTCTAATCCCGCGGCACCGAGTTGCTGATTCAGCTGCGAAATGACATCCGACCCGCTGATGCCGGCTGTAGATCCGTTCACGGTTACGGTCGCCGATTGAGCGACGCCGTTGACAACGGCGTTGAACGTAAAAGACTCGGAAGCGCTGGAAGCGAGAAAAGTGCTGCTATTGAGACTCACCGTATTGTCTGTAAAGCCCGTTCCGGCACCCAGCACATTGGTGTTAGACAGACCCAGGCTGGTCGCATCCACGGCGTTTTGGCTGCCGCTCAAATCGACCGCGACAGTGGAGTTGGCTGTGTCGGTTCCGCCGCCGATAAACACGCTCAAAGCGGTGTTAAAAGAGCCGCCCGATGCCAGGTTGATGTTCGATGCCTGGCGCGTGATTTCCGACAGCAGGCTGGAATATTCCTGGTTCAGCGTAACGCGGCTGCCGGTAAAGGTGTTCGAAGCCGATTCAGTGGCCAGCGTCTGCAGACGATTCAGAATGGTTGAGATGTTGCTCAATCCGCCGTCGACGATCTCCAACTGGCTCAGGCCGTTGTTGGCGTTGTTGACACCCTGGGTCAACTGGGCAATCTGGCTGTTGATGCCGTTGGCGACGGCCAGACCGGCGGCATCGTCGCCGCTCTTGTTAATACGGTAGCCAGAAGTTAACTGCTGAATGGTTTGGCTCTGGAATTGATTATCTAGGTTCAAATTTTGCTGCGCGACAAGCGAGTCGATATTGGTTTGAATTGAGATCATTTAAGTTTCCTTATCCTTTTATCCGGCCTGCCTTGCGGCTCATATTCGGCCTACACAAAGCTTGTCGTGAAGATGAACGAAGATTCGAGGGAAAATTTGGAACTAGGGCGATTCTTCGTTTTCGGTTTGGCATAGCATAAGCACCCGTCAATTTCTTGACGGCTCGCGGGCGGTCGGATTTCATGCGCAGGCTGGCCTCGGTGAGTCTCCATATGGGCCTTAGCTCTGCAAGAGTTTCATGACGGTCCGCGGCTCTGCATTGGCTTGCGCGAGCGCGGCCACCGCCGTCTGTGTCAGCACTTGCGACTTGCTCAGATCAGCCGCCTGCTCGGCAATATCGGCGTCCCTGATCTGGCTCTCGGAAGCGGAAATGCTGGTAATTTGCGTCTGCGCCAGATTCAGTGCGTAGCTCAGCGTATTTTCGCCGGCACCCACCACGCCTTGCGTCAGTCCTAATTGCTGAATGGCATTGCCAATCGCGCTCACGGCCGCGGCGGCGTTGGCGGCGGCCGTTGTGCCAGTTTCGGGGGGAGTAATTGCGTTCACCGGATATCCAAGCAAACCGGTGGAACTCACGCTGTCTGAAACTTGAAACGGACTCCCGCTCTGGAAGTCAATGCCCGTTCCGGCCGTGTTCACGACCGCATAGATTCCATACCGCGCGGTGACGGCGTTGATGGCGTCAGCAGTGGAGGCTTCAGTGGCCTCCTGATCGCCCGTTAAGGTTACGCTCACGGACTGGCCCCCGAATTGAAAAGTCAGCAACTCGGTTGCCGGATCATAAAGCGGCAGGTTGGAAGTGTTCCCGGTCAGCACATATTTGGTTGAGTTATTGGCCGTGACAGCCCCGTCCGCACTGATCAGTTCAGGATCCGCTGCCAGATCCTGAACGTTAAAAGCGTTTTCTCCGACAAACGTCAGTTCGCCCGCGCCGTTCAAACTGGCGACGATGCCGAGTCCGGCGCTCGTCAGCCCTTCATTCAACTGGGAGAGAACATCGGACCCGCTAACGCCGCCAGTTCCGCCGCTGACCGTGACGGAAGCATTGCTGTAAGCGCCGTTGACCACCGCGTTAAATTGAAACGTCTCGCTGCTGCCAGCCAGAAAGCTCCCGCCGGTCAAGCTCACACTGTTGCCCGCAAAGCCGGTTCCGCCAGTCTGCACCGTGGTATTCGCCAGGCCGAGACTCAGGGCATCGACGGCATTTAGCGGTCCGCTCAAGTCGACCGACACGGTTGAGTCCGGCACCGTATTTCCGCCTCCCAGAAAAACCGTAAAAGGCTGATTGAAGGCGCCCCCGGAAGCCAGGTTGATGTTCGATGCCTGGCGCGTAATTTCAGCCATCAGCCCGGAGTATTCCTGCTCCAGCGTGGCGCGGCTGCCGGCGAATGTGGCGGACGCCGACTCGGTGGCGAGCGTCTCCATGCGATTCAGAATCGTCGAAATATTGCTTAACCCGCCGTCAACAATTTGCAACTGGCTGAGCCCGTTGCTGGCGTTGTTGACGCCCTGCGTCAACTGGCTGATCTCGCTCTCCATGCCATTGGCAATGGCCAGGCCGGCGGCGTCATCGCCGCTCTTGTTGATCCGATAGCCGGAAGTTAACTGCTGGATGGTCTGGCTTTGGAATTCGTTATCCAAATTCAGATTTTGCCGCGCGACAAGCGAATCCAGATTGGTTTGGATTGAGATCATGAGAGTCTTCTCACGCCGATACTGCTGACGACGATCCCGTTGACGATAGCCCATTCGACTATGGTTCTGGCTTGTGGCACGGTTCACATTCGGCCCTCGATATCTAACTGGCAATTCTGATGCCAAAGCCCGTACTGCTGGCTGAGTGTCTGTTTAAGGCCTGCGGTATGGTGAGGAGGCGCAAGGAGCGCGGATGAACGCGGTCACTCCGGGAAGGCGTTCCATGAAGCTTTGGGCGGCGAGCCCAGCTACTTGCTTGCCGGGTGTGGTTCGGACGTTTTGCCGTAATCGCTCAAAATGACAAGATCGACGCGGCGGTTCAGTTTGCGGCCTTCTTCGGTGCTGTTGTCGCCTTGCGCATTCGTGTCGGCATATCCGACTACCGCCATGCGCTCACGGCTGATGCCATAACGCTCATTCAGTATGCGCAGCATGGCAATGCTGCGCGCAGCTGACAAAGCCCAGTTATCGTGAAAACGCTCATTATTAATAGGCAGGGAATCGGTATTCCCCTCCAGGCGGATGGGATTGGGCATCTGATTTAGCGTTTTCGAGACCTTAGCCAGCAGAGGATAGACGGCCTCGGAGACCGTGTCGCCGCCCGAAGGGAATACCGACTGGGAGTTCAGACTAATGACGGCGCCGCGGCGTTCCAGATGCACGCTCACCTGGCCTTGTTTCATTTCGGGAGCAAGCGTGGTCTGGAGTGTCCTTATGGCATCAGGCAGGTCCATTTGCAACGAGTTCGGTTCAGCGGGCTTTTCGGGCAGCGGAGAAGACTCTTTCTTGTCGGCCCTGCCGCCCAGCATAGCCGACACGCTGGGCGAAATGCTGCTGTCTTGCAGCGCTTCGGATACCGCCTGGGAAATTTGTTTCACACGCGATTTATCCGACTGGGTGGATGCGAACAACACCACGAAGAAGGCAAACAGCAGCGTCACCAGATCGGCATAGGAAACGAGCCAGCGCTCGTGATTGGAGTGCCCCTTTTTCTTTCGTCTGTGCATCATCTGGCCCATTTACGCTGCCGACCGGTTCTCTGATCCGGAGAAATCCCTGGCGCCGGCTCCGTTACCCGGTCCGCCTTCGCTGTAGGCTTCCAGTTTGCTTTGAATCAGCATCGGATTCATCCCTTCAGCAAGCGAAAGTACGCCCTCGAGCACCAGTTCCCGGTTTTTGAGCCTCGATTCGAGACGGGCGCGCAGTTTGGCTCCCGCGGGAAGCAGCAGCAGATTGGCAAAAGCAACACCATAAACCGTGGCTACGAAGGCAACTGCAATTCCATGGCCGACTTTCTCGATGTCCTCCAGATGTTTCATCACCTGAATTAATCCGAGAACCGCTCCTATAATTCCGATGGTGGGCGAATAGCCGCCGGCGGTTTCAAAAACCTTGGCTTCAGCCTCGCCCCGGTGTTCGGCCAGTTCAATCTCCAGTTCCATGATGCGCCGGATATCTTGCAAATCGGCTCCGTCGACTGCCAATGAAAGGCCTTTGCGCATAAATGGATCGTCTAGCTGATTCACCTCGGACTCGAGCGAGGTGAGGCCGGTCCGGCGCGCCTGGCGGGCAAAATGCAGAATCTGCGAGATCGATTCAGCGTTGGATGGCGTGCTGTCCCAGAAAACTCCGGGCAAACTTCTGGCCGCATCGAGCAATTGATGGAGCGGCGTGGTGATCATGACGGCCCCCAGCGTTCCCGCCACCACGATCATGCCGGCAGTGATGGAGGAGATGTCGCTAAACCTCCCGCCTTCGAGAATTAATCCACCGACGATGCCCGCCAGCGCCACCACGATTCCTGTCAGCGTAGAGAAATCGAGCTTGCCCTTATTCGAGTCTGATCTACTTGCCATCTTTGCCTGCCCTCATCACCAGCCTGAAATTCATCATGAAGACCGATCGCTCCGGTCTGAGAGCCGGGCAGTTTCCACCGAGCCGGGGTCTGAATTACGCATGGGCCAGTTATAGGCGGGCATGCCGTTGAGAACCGCCCTCCGGAAGTTAATAATCCGCTCAATCACCTGTTCGGAGGTTTCGCGCACCATGAACTTTTGGCCGCTGGTCAATGAGATTACTGTGTCCGGAGTCATCTCAATGTGCTCGATCAAGTCTGAGTTCAACACCAGCGGAACTTGATTGAGTCGCGTGAGACGGATCATACGTATCTATTCGGCAAGAGTGACGAGAAATTTCACTTAGATTATGAAGGATAAGGTGATTCAGATGAATGCTAAGGGAATAAAGGCTTCAGAACGAGGGAGAGGGAGAGAATGATGCGGCACCGTGAGCGGCTATTGGATGTCAAGATTTTGACGGTGGTCAGCGCAGGCTGACAGGAGCAAGGACAGGAGAGTCGGCAGATAATAGAAGGCGGAACTACGCAGCCACCCGGTGGCTGAGATGCTGAAGCAATGCAAAGCCGGCGCTCAGCCCCTGGGCTGATGATTTTCTGCCGGAATCCGACACAGTCTTATCCCCCCGCAGTTGTTCCACCACGCTTTCGAGCAGTTCCCGCTGTTCGAGTTCAAAAATGCTGGAGGAAGCCCGCTTCTGACAGCAATGGAGAGCGTTTTCCAATTCCGTTTCGAATTTTTCAGGGTCCGCCACGTTCCAGGCGGCCAGAATTCGTTCGGCGTGCTGCGCTATGCTCATGAGAACTTAATCACCTCTGCTGATCGTGTCGCAAATATTTATGGTTTTTAGAGTAAATGTGCAGAGAGCTGGAAAGAAAAAATCGCGGCTAAACAACAGACGGTAAGGGGAACACTTAGCCCATGTAGTCGAACAGGCTCTTGACGTCTAGGCTGCCATGCGCCGCAATAGCAGCCTGCAGCGCGGTCTGTTCGGTGGTGAGCTGAGTGGCAGCGGAAACCACGTCGGTGTCCCGCAAATTGCTCACTTCCGTCTGGACATTAGTGAGCGCCGCCGAGGCGGTGCTACTGGCATTCTGAATCCAGTCTTCCACATTTCCGTAAAAAGTAGTGGCGGTTTGAAGCTGGCTCGAGGCCGCTGAGATAGCGGTTGTGGCTGCCTGGATTCCCGCCTGGTCGCCGTTTTGGAGAGCGGTGCCGAGCGCGTAGACAGCCTGAAAAATATTGCCCGTGGCCGGTGTGCCGTCGGAATTCTGCGCGTCGAAAATCTCCTGCGCCGTCATGCGCGGAATTGTGGTCTGACCGCTAACGTCTTGGATGGTGTCGGTGTTGGAGGCGGTGTTGTTCTGAACCACGCCGCCCGAAGCGGACCAGTCATAAGTGTAAGGTTCGGTAGAGGGATCATCGCCGCCAAAGATATATTGCCCCTGCACGCTGGTGTTCGCCAGATCCACTAACTGCTGGGCAATTCCTTGTACCTGCTGGCTAAGGTCGGTCAGCGAGGTCGAACCGGTGGTGCTCGAAGCGCCTTCGGCGGCAATCGAGGTGAGCTGATTCAGCAGCGTATTGGCCGACGATAGCGCGGTGTCGGCAGCCGTCGCCTGGGTGTTCGCCAGGTCCAGATTGGTCTGCACCTGGCCTATTTGGGCGGCCTGATCCTGATAACCCAAAATGGCGGCAATATCGGTTGGGGCATCGGAGGCCACGTTCACGCGATACCCAGACGTGATTTGCTGATTGGTGCTGGTAATGGCGTTCTGGGTATTGTTGATGTCTACCAAAAAGGTGGCGTTGAAGGCGTCTAATCCGGCAAGCATTGTGTGTTTTCCATTTCTTGGTTTCTAGTAATAACCTGGACGGTTAGCTGCTGATATCCTGCATGACGGTAATCAGGCTCTGCATCGCGGTATTGACGCTGGAGATCAGCTGCGCGGCGGCCTGATAGGACTGCTGATACTGCATGAGCAGCGTGGCCTGCTGGTTAAGCGACACGCCCTCCACCTGCGCACGCATATTCTGCGCCTGACTGAGCAATTGCGTCTGCGTCGTCTGGTTGGCCGAGGCGGTGGCCTCGCTTTGCCCGATACCGGAAGCGATGCTGCTGTAAAAATCAGTGGCCGTGAGATCGTTGAGGTTTGCGATAGGCGTGGTCGACAGATTAGCCAGCTGAGTGGCTACGCCATTGGCCACCGCCGGAGGACCGGGAGAAATGGCCGCCAGCGTGGATGCCGTAATCGAAGGGTCGATCGAAAGCGTGCTGGCCGCCTCGGTCGGCTCCGTGGCAGAGTAACTGAAGAGGGCCTGCCCCATCACCGCCGGCGGACCGGAACTCACTTCTCCGCCTTCGAGAAGATTGTTCACCGTGTCGGCGACGTTTTGTGCCAGCACGTTCAAGCTGCCTTGCTGTGAGCTGTCACCGATCACCGACGGCAGCGTGGTGTTGCGAAACGAGAGCAGCCCGCCCAGCTGACCCTGGTTAGCGAGCGCCGTCACGTCCGTGCCATCGCTGGCGAGCAGTTGCGCGTCCGGGGTCGCATTCGCAATGGTGGGGTTTGAAGGGACCGTATAGCTCAATTGCAGCGGGTTTGACTGGTTGCCCGACACTAGCGGCGATTGTCCGCCGAGCAGCACGACGGCCGTGCCGTCGGAGGCGGTCGTCACATTAATCGGGACCAGGTTTGAGAGCTGTTCCAGCGAATTGTAAAGCTGAGCCTGAACACCGGCATCGTTTTTGTCACCATCCTGAATTTCGCCGTTAATAGTCGCAATCTGAGAAGTGAGCGAGTTGATGTTGCTGACGGTACCGGAAAGCTGGCCATCGGTCTGGGTGCGAAGCTGTTCCACATTGGTCGCCGTCTGCGAAATCTCCTGAGCAAAGTTGGTGGCGGCCGAAATCACCTGCTGCCGGCTGGTGCTGCCGGTGGGATTGGAACTCCAGGCCGAAAAGGCCGAATACAGGCTGCTCAACGCGGCTGGCACCCCGCTGGTTCCCGACACATCAAAATAATTCTGCAGTGCGCTGAGACTCGAAGCCTCCTGCGTGCTCTGTCCGGCTTGTTCATTGGCAGTCCAAACGGCTTGCTCGGCAAAGATGTTGCGCGAGCTGGTCACGCCGCTGGCCTCCACTCCGCCCCACAGGTTGCCTGAGACATCAAACGGGCTGGCCGTCATATTCAGCGTCTGCGTGACATAGCCTGGCGTCGAGGAATTGGCCACATTGTTCTGAACCACGCCAATGGCTTGGCCCAGCACATCGAGGGCATTACCGGCAGTATTGAGAGCAGCAAATAACGATGACATGATTAAAATTCTTCCTTTTCCGCTTGTCCGAAGCCGCAGTCCGTGATCACGGCCGGAAACGACGCAGTCCATCAGCAATCGATCGCCAAGTGAGTTGGATTTCCCGATTGACCCCATTCTCCATGCACTCCATAGTCCAAACAGTCCGCGGCCTGCGGGGCAAAACAGGTGGAGTAAAATTGCGATGCCGAGTCGAGAAGACGCTGCAGCTTTCCCGCCCGCGCGCGAACCTCCCACACCAGCGCGGTGAGCATGGCATCGGTCCCGCCCGGTGCCAACCCGGCGGGCGTTGTCAGGGGTCCGGTCAGGTGTCTGGACGGCGCTGTCTGCTGGCCAGCTAGCTTAGCTGACTGCCTTTGATTTTCAATATCGGCAAGACTGGCGCAGCGGGACTCAATCGCATGCAGAAACGGGCCGTCCAGGAAGAGTAGCGGATTCTCGATGGCTTGCGCAATGGCGGCATCCATTTCGGAGATGAGCTGCTTCAAACAATCCCCAATTTCTTTTTCTTCTTTCAGTTTTTTCGTCAAATTGGCCATAAAGGGTCTGAATCCTTCGCCTGACTTCGCCGGCTTCGGCAAAATTCAGGCAAGTTAGCTGGTGATGTGATCCTCAACGACGGCGTGACTGACCTGCGCGTTGTCCGACTGATAAGATCCGGATTTAACTTGCGAACTCAAACTCTCCACCTTTGACTGCCGCAGCGCGGCTGTCGCTTTTGCCAGAGCGACTAACCCGGCGGCGTTGGCCAGCGTGACACTATCTGACTTCGCATTCGACGATGCCGCCAAACTGCTCGCATCAGCCGCTGCCCCGGCCACGGAGCCAACACTGCCGCCGGGACTATCGATACCGCCATTGCTAATTCGCATATACCCGCTTACCCCTTCTTGTCTCAGGCCCGGCCGCTCGCAACACTCATGCTGCTCTCTGGCATTCCGCCACCGTCGGCTCGGCGTGCGCTCCCGAGGGCGCTATCGGTGACATTTGTAGATTTTAGAGTGATCATGCGCCTTTTCCTGTCTAGGATTTCCCTTGTTCGGATTTCTTCTGACTCAGGTCGTGAACTTTCAGCAGCAATTCAACCTCCCCTTGCGCAACATTCAGATCGCTGGCAATTTCAGCAATGGACTTGCCTTTGCGCGACAAACGGATGATTTGCCCGCGGCGATTCAAATTCACGGGCATATCGCTGGCCCACAGAGGGATTGCTGGCTGAGCGGATTCCATCTGCTCGCTGAGCCGCTTCCGAAGTTCCTCCAGGTCGATAGACATCTGGCGGACCAGCAGAGCCTGCGCCTCGAGTTCCGATGCCAGAACCGCGGAGCTTCGCTCCCGGCCGCTCACCTCCCCGGCCAAAGCCTGAATCCTTCGCTGGAGAAATACGAAGCCGCCCGCGGCCAGGGCCAGAACGGCCAGCAGACCGCCAGAAAGGGTGACGATCAGGGCTGACGGCACGGCACTCAGGCTGCTGGATACCTGGCTGGCCGATGAATGATCAAGGAGCATGGTTAGTCCAAATCGAAACCTAATAGGTTCCGCTCCTTCCGCTAGGCCACTTTCGTTCGAGATAGGATCGCAAGCGCAGCACTCCCTGCGCCCGCAATTGAGAGATACGGGTAATGTGCAGATCCATGATTGAAGCTATTTCTCTCAGATTCAGTTCTTCCTTGTAATAGAGACTGAGCACCAGCCTCTCATTCTCAGGAATTTTGCTCATCCCTTCGGCCACAACGTGTTCCAATTCGGAACGCTCGAGAATGCGCGCCGGGGATTCCTCTTCATCGCCGCTGATGAACTTCAACAGGCTGAGTTCTTCGCCGTCTTCAATCACTTCGAGACTGCCGAGCGAGACCGCCCGCAGTTCGACAACCCACTGCTGATACTCACCCAGGCTGATGCCGAGTTCGGTTGCGATCTCAAGCTCATCCGGGCTGCGCTGCAGCGTCCGTTCGGCGCGCGCAATGGCGGCCTGCACCTGCTTGACCCGCTTCCGCTTATGGGTCGGTATGCCGTCCAAGCCGCGAATACTGTCGAGAATGGCGCCGCGGATCTTGTACTCGGCATAGGTCTTGAGCGAAGCATTGTGGCTGGGATCAAAATTATCGACCGCCGCCAGCAAACCCACAATGCCGGCGG
>Ga0116231_10009099_pt1 | contig 16990 bp, 11 predicted proteins | sample S1TSphgellanicum_2_FD_89695 | JGI IMG/M metagenome (GOLD analysis project Ga0116231, IMG submission 89695) | Host-associated microbial communities from peat moss isolated from Minnesota, USA - S1T2_Fd - Sphagnum magellanicum MG | ecosystem: Host-associated > Plants > Peat moss > Unclassified...
CAACCCAACTCTTTCAGTTGTTGAGAAAGAGACAGGATGAATGTACCTAAGTCCAAAAACCCCAAAATTAAAAAATTAAAAAATTAAATAAAATTACAACACTAATATATATTATTCTCCGCCACATCGCATCTGTATTCCACTCTTTCTCCGCCTTGTCGGATTAAACAGACCATGATGAGACAAATGGATGACCGGACAGATGAACGGATAAATGACAGGACGGATGAATGAAATGATGCTTCACAACGTCCTTTACTATATGTAATATATTATTAGGTTTAAACATTTGTTGAAAATGATTTGATCTTGCAACATTAAATGGGAATCATACCCACTAAAACAAATTTGCAACAATCTTATCAATTCCATTTTGGCCAAACTGACTTCAATGTTGGTTAGGACACATCAATAGATTTCTGGCCACAACCTATAGATTTCTTTTGTCAAGTCTCTTTATCCTTGGCAAGTTTGCACCAGTGTTGGGTGACTCTCTCTCTCCATTTTTTAAAAAATCGTTGGTTCCCGATCTTACCAACACTTGAGATGACTGACTTGATTCTTTCAAAAAAATGTTTTAAACTTATGAAAATCAAGCAAGGTATCACATTTTTATTTATTTATAATCAAGTCGGTTCTCAAACATGACAAGTCTCACAAATGTGATAACAATCTATTCTCATATTTGATTTTCACAATCCAAACCTCAAATTTATATTCATTTTTATTTAAAAAAGTCAATTAAAAAAATTGAAAAGTTTTTTTAAAAAATCTAACCTAAACTAATCATAAAATTTTCTAACTATTTCCTTGAGAATCAGATTCTGGTTTTTTCATAGGATTAACTCAATTCTCAAAATAATAATAATAATAAAGTAACTGGTTCTCCATAACCTGGTGAGAATTGTCAATACGGTTCTCAAACTTATTTTCACCAAATGTGATATCAATTGATTATCATTATCAGAATTAGTCAGAGAATTGAAGGTCCCAGTGAGAACTGTCCAACATTGGTTTGAACCAGCGTTGGGCAGATATCACTTTTTTGATATATCCACCTTTTTTATCCCTTGGAGAAGGATATTACATTTTTTTATTTTTTAAAATTTAAATATCTTGGTCAGATATCAGATTTTCACATTTTTCAATCTCACCTGGATATTAATGTTTTCGTATATCACCCTGGATATCATTTGTAAAATTATTTGGGTATCAAATTTTTTTGATATCTGAGATAATATCCTTATTTCAGACCTTAAAATTATGAAATCCGGTCATATAATATCCAGAGGGGTGAAAAAATTTGAAATTTTGATATTCCAGTAGGATATCAGATTCCTACCCGGACATGGATATGAGCCCCGGTTTAGGTTTAGGGTATAGGTTGCAGGCCATTAGAAGAAAGAAAAAGAAAAGTGGGCACCCCCCATGCAGCCTTACCCATTCAGCCACTAGGGTAGCTGAAAGTCCTTGAACATTTGATACCATGAATGATGCCTTGGCTCGCCTTATCTAATGCCTTGCATACTTATTGTATGTTTGATTCCTTCCCGGATAAATGAATTGGTGCAACTTGTCTAATGTCCAATTGTATGATCGATACTTGATCTGGTCGCAGTGAACCCACCAGCGCACCATCCAGTGGATCGCCTATTGTTACTCAGTTATGGATGAACCTTAACCAAGTTAATATTCGGTTTCACCTTGGTAACCGGTTATGTAGGAAATAGGTTTCATACATAGGTAGTAGATAGGTAAGAAAATAGGTAATTACTAGGTAAGTAGATGGTTTTTACATAGGTAAGGGCTGGTTTTACTAGCTACCTACTAACAACCTGCTTGCAGGTTGTTAGTAGGTAGGTGAAAAAAGCAAATGAGCTAACCACCATGGTTAGCTAGGGAGCTAGAACCCAACAGAAAACTGCTTCCGGACCACTTACCATCATCCATTGTTCATAGTATGCTGGTGGCTCGCGCTGGCTCATTGTGGCCGCTTTACTGATGATGATTAAAAGTGCAATGTGGTATCCATTGTATCTCACATTCGTCATATCCTTATTCATGACTACTTGCAATGTCTCCAATGTACATTGCAGGTGTTATAAAGTATACAACTAATGATACAGATTTAGGTGATGATATAATGGTTACATATTGATCTATGTTATGGTTTTGATGGTTTTGTGGTTCAAAAACTCTACTTTTTTTCAAAGAAAAAAAATTGTGCAGGGAAATGAAGATTTCTTTTTTTTTAATATTGTGAAATATTGTAATTTCCAAGATGGAATCTTCAAATTAATTAATTATTCGACAAGCATGTGTTGAAGATGCCCCTAGTGTACTAGGGCATATATGGATTGATCTTATTCTCCAACCTCCTGTGCCTGAATAGAAATTCCATGCCTCTAATGAGAGTGCTCAACATGCACCCAAGAGCCTAGGAAGTCCCATTTTTTTGCCTTTTGGGGACAAGGAGCGCTTTGAAAATTATTTGGATTTTGGAGTTCCCACTATGTTCCCATGTTGTTACTCAAGTTATTCCCAATATCACCACACTTTATCCCATATCCTTTGTCCAAAATTTTATCCTTGTGACCTATATAATTGAGCCAAAGGGGACCACATTCATCCATTTTTGGAGTGTCTGTATTGAAAGTTTGGGTGATTGGCCAATCAAAGATGCACATCACCTTAGAGGCAATTCACTTTGGTGCACTCCCACAACAAATTTAAATTACCAACAATAGGTATAATTGTCACATTACATATAGACATGAGTAGAGATGTTCTAAACTATTTTTACACACATGAATCATCCACAGGTTACATATTTTTTTCTTTTTGCTCTATTGAAACTTAAGGCTTTCCTCCTCTTTTTTTTTTTTTCCTTTCCTGTCTTTTCTCCTATATTTCTTTAAGTTTTCTTTTGAGCATTTGCAATAGATCTCTTGTGTATCAACAAAGGTATAAATATTTTAATTTACTGCATGGATCTTATTTAATACAACAATAGTCACCATTTTATTTTAATTTGGGTATTTAGATCTTTCACACCCATGAAAAAACATTAAAATTTAGTGAATTAGATGCCAAATAATAGAGGTTCATCCATAGAAAGGATGAGTGTTCTAAAAGGATCAGCAGTGGCATAATATTATTGTTTTAATGAATGATAATATCATTTAAATTTATATCAAATGGTGGATGATTTACTCTCTTTTTTTTTCATGTATTTAAAGGGTTATGAGTGAAACTTTGGGCTCATTCTCCATTCCCATATTTTCATGTTGTTAGTTTATTTAAGCTTTTTTATAAGACTTTTGTGTGTAATGAATCTATAATAACAATAAACTCATGTATTTTTTAATTGTGAAAAAAGTTCACAAGGTATTTGGTTAATGATGCTCAAGTTTTTTTTTGCACATGTGATGTCCTCCCCTTAGGGGTAACCCCTATAAAGATCAAGCTTTAAACATGTGAGTGTTTACACATGTGAATGATCCTTGTCAAAAACATGAGAAAACACAGATCACCGCAAAGTCCAGACTCCGCTGAGCACAATTGAGGGTTTCATTCGAATGCTTGCCAGAGTTTAATGCTTTGTGGGCTTTATCTTTCTGTATCCTCCAACTGACTATTAGCATATACCGAATTCAACAGATTGATGGTATGCAGTATGCACAGTTTTGTGGCAGTTTTGGCACCCCATTCTCCAAACACACAATATTCGTCACCAGAATAGCATCATGTGAATAAGATCATTTTGACAACAACAGGTATGCAGCAAATAAGTGAGGGAGAAGCAGGAGATGCCAAATGAATGCATAGGTCATGGAAGGAGCTTGGTATGTGTCGATGGATTGATGATTGATCTGTGTGTGTTTTTACCCCAGCAAAATATGTGATGTTATGGCTGAATTTAGTGCTCATCTTTGATTGTCAGGAATCCTCTATTTCATGTGTCAAGTTCATCATGCTCATCGGGTGGGGGAGAAGCAAAGGATTACTCTTCTTATTAGCTGTTACAAGTTCGAGGAGGTATTTTGAAAACAAGAAAACTTTTAGTGAAAACTGGCTATGGATTTTCTTTGATTATTGATTGTGGAGCAAATATTATTTTCCTTTCTTGATAAGAAATTTCTTTTGCTATCTTTTATGTAGCCTAGGACAGATCCCCAGGGTTGTTTTTAATTATACATCACTTCTTGCACAAAGGTATATTAAAAGAATTGAAGTATCACACAACACAAGGATTGAAACTTATCTCTGGGAGCCATCTTTTCCTTCCCCTGGGCCTCCCCCGCAGACACCTTATGAGAAGGTGCAGCTAATTTACTTACAGCATGGCAAATTTAATTAGATTTGAAAGAATACAAAGGTCTCTTTCCCTTAGGCTGCTGTGATCATAGTTACATACTGCACAGAGTATGCTGTGATGGAAGCAGCTTAATGCAAAGCCACTGAATTGGAGCCATATTTTTTTGTTGCACTGACATGCACTTTCCATTGGAGACTTGCAATGGGTTTGGAAATATGTAGGTAATTAATGTTAGGAAATTTTTTATGTGGGGGAAACCTTTAAAAGAATTTTATAAAAAGAATTTCTAATGATTCACAGTTTGACCCCCAGCTGACACAATTCTGCTGTTGGTCTATGTGTGACCTATAGTGGTGTGAGATGATTGTGAACATGGTTAGATGGAAGTTGCAACAAATGTAATGAAAAGCTGCTGTTGAAGCATAATTTGTGATCATAGTAACTTTCGTAATGGAAAGAGGCCCTAGAAACTGTCTTTGTGACAGTGTACTACTCAAAAGTCATCCATGGAATCTTTTGAACCAGACCAAATGAACTAACTCACTGGTGGCTAATGGAAACTGACTCTTGATCAATTTTGATGCTCGCTCGTCTTTAGAAGCTCAAACCGGAGTGTGTCCAATTGGACATAGAGTTTAGATCCCTAGCAAACTTGCCTACTAGTTTATCAACAAGCAATCCAAATCAGTTGAAAAACGTGATGTAGTTATGTGGTTAAATCAAAAGGCTAATAGACACCCCACAATAGTATTTGTTAGCTCACCAGAAGCAGCCTTTTTTTAACTGGCGAAACTAGAAACCTGAGTTCAAAAATGAACTTATTTTTCAGAGTTTTGGTAGCCAGAACTCGGAAAAACAAGTCACCAGATTTGTATATTTGTTTCCAGTAAATAGTCAGAAATATAGAAGGATGACTAAATATTTGTCCTTCACATTTGGTTTATAGCCAGATTGGCTAAATCTTCCAAGCAATGAAATCCATTTTTTCTACAACTTCCTATATATATGATACTCACTTAGGCTGCATTAAAATATTCCTGAAAGAAACACTGGTAGGAAGTAAAGCTTCTAACATATAAGGTTCAAACCAGAGTTCCTCCAGTAACCAGTTGGACATAGAATCTAGATTCAGTGCAAAACCTACAAGCAACCTAGATTCAAGCTTTTTTTATAATTGCTGAAATTTCACCAGAAAGAGAAATTTAAAAAATAAAAATAAAAACATGAAGGTATTTTGCAGGTTTTCAATCACCAAAAGTCAGAAAAATAGTTTGAATGGCCAGGTTTCTATATTTGATTTTCAGTATGTAGAAAATATATATAGAAGATTAAATATTTGTATTTAATATCTGGTTTATAGCCAGATTTGGCTAAATAATCCTAAGGATGATTGCCACCTTTTTACATTTTCCTATGGATTTTCATCACTTTGGCTACAAACAAAAATTCTTTAAAAAAGCACTACTTAGATATCCCTTGCAAAGCCTAATGTATATGTGTGGTTTATCAACAAGCTAATTGGCACCCAAACACTAAGACTAGGGATAGGCACCATCCACAACCAAATCAATTCAAATGATGATGAATCATTGAGGATGGTTTAGGTAGAGTAGCTTTGGATTCCATAAGTTGTCGTTTTGAATGACAATTTTAAATTAGAATTTATTTAACCAAGTCTCAAGTGAAGAGAAAAGAAAAGGTTTTTTTTTTTAATCTTTGTGTTTTCAGATTTTTTTTCCAATGCTATAGTCACAAAGAGATTTTCCATAACTTATGTATCAATTTGCATTTCATTTCTTTTCAATTGAGTTGGAATTGAAACTTTAAATGTGAATTCAAATTCAATCAAATATGAATTCCATTCAATGTTTTTTAATTCAATTCAATTGAATTTCAATTTGATTCAAGTTGTATGCAATTTTCATTCAAATGGAACATAATTTTCACAAAATCAATTGTGTGCATATGCCGTAGCCAGCAGCGAACATTTACTAGCCTGCACTTGCCCAGATTTTCTCCCATCAGCTGCCCAACCAGGATCCAAATTTTTTTCCAGATTTTAAAAATATAAGATGATTTCAGAAATTAACGTTTCATGGGGGTATATGTTATTTTGTCAAAATAATTAATTTATTTCAACAAGAAATAAGAAGTATTTGAAATATTTAGAGATTTTTTAAAAAAAAAGTGGAATGCTGAAAATTAATCAATAGAGGAATATTTGCACTATAGCTACAAATAATATTTGGAAAATATTGGAAATCTTTGTTTTTTTATTTGAATGAAATTAACAAAAAAAAGGGGGAAATTGGTTCTTTTAGTGTTAATTTAAAAAAATAAATTTAGAAAATTTAGAAAACTTCACTACCTAAAGTTTTGAAACCACTAGATTGAAAATAAAAACATTTGGCAGAATCATCCCTCAATTTTTTTCAAATACATTTTTTTGGTCCAAACCTTGCTTTCATTTTTTGGCCTTTTTTCTTTTAGTTTTCTTTGGACTACTAGGGTTATAACTTATGGTTTACCCATATAGAATGGCTGCTTATTGGAACTCATTGTCTAAATATCAAGAATGAAATTTGATGAAAACGAGGATTATGAAATTAATTGAGGGTTTAAAAATTAGTGGATGATTAAGAAGTTAATTTGAGATTAAAAAGTCTAAGTGTCATTTCAAGAATTTAGTTAAAACTTCTTCTTTTTTAATTTTTTAATTGATTTGGAAAATATTGGAAATCTTTCTTCTTTATTTGAATAAAATTAACCCCAAATTGTTTTTAGGAGAATTGGTTCTTTTATTGCACGGCCTTCTGAAAGCAAAGAAGTCCCAAAAGGAGTCAAGGAACTAGGAAGAGACCAACGCTTCCAACATGGAAAACACTAAATCAGAAATGAGTCCTTATTGCAAGCAGTACAAAAGTATTTGCTTGCTTCTTTTTCTTGTCTTCCCTTGGCCTGAACTCTTTTTTTTTAGACAAGATGGAAGATGCCCGAATACATTTGGTGCTACCCATTACACACTTTGGGCCTTGTCATGCACATCTTGAATCTCTAATGGACACTTAGAGGTGTAATGGGTGACATCAAAATGTGTCAAGTTGGGATTTTGAACCCCTTTTCTTTCTCCTTTGTGAAAACATGAAGCTACCCTAGCACCTAGGTTTTTGATGTTATCACCATATTTATTTTTTAAGAAAAAATGATTGAATAGGGCAATGGTCAATCACTAGTGTTGGCCTATGTAGAATTGAGCACATATTGTAATATTGAGTGAATCTTCAAAGGGCAAAGGGTACACTTCTTTAGCCAAATCTCATATTCAATTTTCATTAACTTTTTAAAATTTTATTCAGTTTTTAATGAAAGTTTTATTCAATATTCAACAACTCTTGCAACCTAGGTCTAGACCAATGTTGGCAAATTCCCCTTGCTTCAAACGTTATATTGGAGTGTTCAAGTTCAAGTTATCACACTAAGAAAAAAGTTATCAAAGAAAAAAATTTCAACATAGGTTCAAATTCTTTAACTGAGCAAACTAAACTTCTTCAAAAAGTCAGGAAGTAGGTTGAACTTTATAGGTACTTGATCAATTTTAATTAGTTACTAAATTATATATTTATATAATATTCCCAATTTTAATTTGTTGTAAAAATCCATATCTATACCATCTCCAAGACCTAGGGGAGTGTGTAATGTGTACATGAAACCAAACTTGGTTTTTGATACAAGCCCAAAGGTTCTTGATTTTGAAAAAATGTACCAAAACCAAAACCCAAACCTATTTAGAAATTTGGAAAACCAAATTTAGACTTTCACCGGTTGATCTTCCAAAAAGATCTTAGTCTCAAATCTAGGTTCAAAGGTTCTCTCAAAAAGGAAGAAAATAAAGTCTTTCTCATGGGCATTTTTTGTTCAAAACAATGGGGATGTAAATTTTAATGTTGACCAAGTGCAACAATTGAAATGCACCATTTGTTTTCCTTTAATGTTCTCTCCTACATTGATTGAAAAGAAGACAAAGGGAAAACAAATCATTGCATACAATCATTTCTTAACAATGTTATGAAACAAGTTGAAATTGATCATCTTGAATTTCTTTTTGCATCTACAAGAACTTGAAAGGGCTTAGGGCATGCCATGATTGCAAACAAGGACTGATAGGGGTGGTAAACCTATGTTACCCACCAAGAAATGCCTTATGGTAACCCTAAATGCAAATTATACATTTTTTGGAAGCAACATTCCTAACAAGAAATAGGATGAGGCTCAAAATTTTATTTTAAGCGGATTTGGTGTTGTTCATAACTAAAAAGTTCTTCCATTTGAACATTAATTGTCGTGAGAACATGTGGATGCATAGGTTGACAATAAGGCTTGATCCCAAGTTGATTTTTCCTTCTCATAAGATAATTTTAATGAAATCCTTTCATCCATGGTTGATCTTTATTTGGACTTGGATGTGTGACCTCATCTTAATGCCTTGCCTACAACTATTACTACATTTGATTTGTGGATGAATAGGGGCAATGTGATACTTTTATTCTAATCAACAACTCTCTTACCTTATATTGGAAACCTAATCTTATTATAGTAGGCCTTTTCTAGGGACAATCACATTACTAGGCAAAGCAATTGAGGTCTTTTTGTCTCACCTCCAAAATTTTGTGTTATGTCAAAATGAAGGTACTACTTTGGGGAGCATGGCAGTAGCCTTGTTGAAATTAATGATTTCATGTGAACCATTGAGTTTGTCTTCTCCTTTTCTAATGGTGAATGTTTTGAACATGCTATGAGCAAGGTGGCTCAATATGCCATTATTAATGACAAGGTTTCCAACGATTCAATGCCAATTATTGGGAAATTCACTCAAGCATCTCTTTAACATTACATGGTTGAAGAAATCAAGTATGTTAACATTCCTTGTTTTTGTAATGCAAGCATTTGGAAGTTGTGAAATCTACAATTTCATGTGAAGTTTTTCCCATTGTGTGTTACAAGCAAGGGGGAAAATAATGTATGTATGCTTATAGAGATTCCAATTTGCTGAAATAAAAATTGGCAAACCAATGAAATGTTTTCATCCAAGGTTGTCATGTTTGGAAAGTGTCTACTTCTCAACCTATAATCATGATGTGTTATAGCTATCATCCAAAGGCACTGGTTAATAGAATTCACTACGCACATACATGGGCAATTTTCAAAAGCATTTGTGATGCCTTTTCTCTTTTTATATTTATAGATGCAATTAACTAATGCCATGGGTATTACTTGTCAAATATATTTGTTTCAACAATCAAGTTCTATGCACAACCTTCCAAGGAAATATTGGAATTGGTAAGGTTGACATTTTCAAGTTGGTGTTACTAAGAACATGGACATGTGCAATAAAATGAAACAACTTGGTGCCAACATGCAAGATCAAAGAAACCATTGTTTTAATATTATTCCTCAATTCCATGAATTATTTCAAGCACTTTAAAGCTCACACAAGGGTAAATTACTTATGTTACTTTTCAAATGACATGCAAAAAAATATAAACCACAACATATTAAAATAAATAAATTTTAAATTTTACTAAAATGTAAATAGGGTGTTGAGAATTGAATTATGAGAATATACTTAAATTATAGCTAAACTATTTTCAATTTTAATAGAATGTTGCTTTGGGGTCTAAATAAAATAAAATAAAATATGCAAATTTTCCATCCCTATTCACCAAGTAAAAGAAGAATTTGCTCTTGTTTACTTTAAGCATTTTAACAATGCTATAAATTTTGGCATGTACTTACCATGTCAAATGAAAAATATCTAGTCATCCTTCATGAATTCCATTAATTTTATTTACTTATTTATCAAAATTTTATTAACCTAATTAATATAATATTTTTTCCAAATCAAATAATTCAATGATGTGCTACTAATGTGTGAGGCATTATGTGTTTAAATAATAAAAAATTTGGAACTTGAATATTTTAACTATGACAATGTTAAGCCTTTCAAAAATAAATTTCCCTTGTAACATTTAAAGTCTATTTTTTTATATGTATGGAAAATGCATTTTGTGTTTAGAACATGGTAAAACATGCTTTAAAAAATTTATAAATGCATTGTATACTTGGATTTCATATATTGTTTGCCACAAATCTGGAAACGGTTATTTTGTGCAATTTGGAAAATAGCATAGTTTTTGCAAAATAGTTTAAAAGTAGGTTTTTTAAATAGGTTAATCTACTTCTTTACCTTTTAAAATTTTCTCCATATCACATTTGATACACTGAGTAATTCAAAAGGTCAATCTCACTAAACATCTTCTTTCTAATCTAGTTGTCACACAATTTTTATTTTATTTTTGCTTTTAGGATTACCTTTTTTGGCCTACTTTAGTGTGCTTTCACATTATGAAATTTTATTATTTCATAGGATACCAAAAACTACCATTTTATCTTGCATGCTCCATAATGTTCCATAAAATATACAAAGAATAACTTGCTCTAAAACTCACAATATCATTGTTTTCATGTTGGATCCTCAATCTAAGGATCTAAGCCTGGTAGGAAATTATGTTGGCCATGCTTCAACAATTGAAATTATTGTTGCATATGAGAGCCAATTCCTTGTCCCAACCTTCAAGACTTTGTACCAAAAGTTGCATGGATGATTAGTTGTCCTTTCAAGTATTGTGCATGAGATGATGCACAAGATTAATGTTATTTTCAGAGTAAGGGTGTCGAGGGATGAAACTTGTTTTGAACAAATAAATGTTTGTTGTTTATTCTTTCACATCCCTATAAGATTTTGTAAGTTCTTTTTAATTTATTTTTGCATGTTTTGAGCTAATTTATTTGAGGATTGTTTGTGTAAATGTAGGTTTGATAGAAATTGTCATGCTTTCACACATTTGACGTGCCATTGAAAGAAGCAAAAGACCCTCTTATTTCGTGGTCAAAGTATGAAAAGATGTTTTTTACAATTGCCTATTTTGAAAAAACAATTTTAACCATGCTTGCTAATCAAATTGAAACAAAGAAGGTGTTCTCTATTGCAAGGATTTTTACATGTCTTTGTTGATGTTGACTTGGTGTGATAAACTTGGATATCTTAGTTCTTTTGATTAAGAATTGGATAAAAAACCTTTCTATTGGTGTTAAGGGTAAAGGAGCACATAAAGATGTGGATGCATTTGAAGAGGCAAAAGCAAAATATTTTATGAATGATGGATGTTGAATTTTCTCATGAAGTTAAAGTTCATGTAAAGGATTATATACAAGATTGGGACATGTATCCATGGTTTTGATAATGTTTTGTTCATAATGCACATGGTACCTCTTTGGTTTTGATTCAACTCCTATGCCCCCATTTGCCACATTGCCCAATTCAGTGATGACATTCACTATACATTAAAAATGCATGGTTGATGTTCGGTGGAACCTTTCATATGAATAAAACACCTTCCAACGGTAACAAGAGCACAATAAAGGGCTCCATGGGTTGGGAGATTTGAATGTGACTAAACCAAACAAAACAAACAACCTACCTTCCTTAGATGGAATCTACTTTTGTCAAAAATGAATTTACTCTATTGCTCTATCCTTTTCTTTTTTTTTCTTTTAGTAGATGGTGACATTCACCTTGGAAATATGTTAAATAACATGTAATTTAAAGGAATAGAGAAGAAGATATAGACAAAAACATAGTGAAACTACCAATCTTTCCAAAAGAGGAGCCAATTGGACAATCTACCCAACAATAGAAGATTAAGTCAAGAGAAAACTAAGCATTTGACCATTAGATGAAATTTGCTCAAATAAATGTAATATGGATTGTGACTCTAATTAAGTACATCCTCATGGAGGATATACTTAATTAAAGCCATCATCCATATTTGATGGTTGGCACTTTGCTTTAAGAACTACCTTGCAATGTGAGATTCAATCACCTTATGATGGCCATCTGAAGTTGAAAGGGATTTCGACCAGCAAATTTGCCTCGAATGTCACTTTGAACTCCAAGAAAACTCTACCCTGAAATTTGCCAATCTGCCACCCAAAGACAAATTGTCTACTGGTTCAATAATTAAGTGGCTTATCCAATACTCAAACAACTCAAATGTTGATTCTTCATGTTCCATATGATAGAGATTATTGTTATGTTTTTCACCTAGTTAATGACATCTTTTGCTTCACATCAATAATTTATAACATAACCTACCATTAGAATGTTCTCAAGCTTTTGATCGGTCCTCTCTTGTTGGTCACAATGCATACATAACCTCTTGCTATTCTTTTTTCTTGCATACATCATTCGGACAGACATAAGTGATATGTTTTCGTCTGTTGAGAGGAGGGTTACCTTTTTCATCTCTCCACAAGATGGGTACAAGATTTTCATCCACCAAGAGGGTTACAGCATGACTCTCAAACCTCTACATTGTAGGTTATGTCTGGAAACCAGCAGGAGCATGCACCTCACTGTGAATAGTCTGGGTGCTCAAGTGCCTCAACTATTCATGGTGACTCGTGTGCTCTCGCAAGTTACCTAGTCCATAACACTTATTGTTAAGGTTTTTCACATTGGAGAATCCAGCAATGAATGGAAGACAAGAAACAAACACTTCTACAAAGCCATCGGGAGACAAGAAATTGAGTCAAACAACACAATTTGATGTCCCTCAATATCGTATGTGAATAGATATTCATTTCATATCCTTTGTCGCCATTGTGACAAACTTCACAGCTAGAAGCCTGGAGCCAATAACATGAATGGAGACAGAGATCATTTCTGCACAGAAGCAATGATGAGCAAGCTCTGATTGAATGGAAAACATCTGGTGTTTGACAACCTATGAAATTAGTGGACAACACATCTCTTCTCCTTTGCGACACAAAGAACTCCTTCTCTGAGTATTCCACTTCTTCCCAACAAGGAGAAGAATTCCATTGCTGTGAGTTGATACCAGTCCTCTGAGTTTTTGGTGCAGCTTTATATGCTAGTGATAGTTTTGCATCAAGTCCTGCAGGCCCTAAACTCTCATTCCTTTGAGCCAGCAGCAAGAAACACATTTCACACAGATCTCTCCAGTTTGCAACAAAATTCTTGTTGGGAGAAGAGTTGAGGTGAAACAAAATTCATATGATTGCTGATACTTGTTGCATCCTCTGATGAGCTTTTCACATTGCTGACAATACTTTGCAGAAAATTCTGCAATCTTTAATTGCAAAACTTCTACAAACAATTTCTGGAAACTTTGATTCCTCGGAAGTAAGTACATGATGATGGACATGATGCTTGCTTGCATTCTAGAATATTTCCAAGAGTGCAAGCTCCATGATGCTTGCTTGCATTGTAGCATTCTTTCCAAGAGAGAGTGAAGAGTAAGTATGCAATAGACATGATGCATGCTTGCATTCTAGCTTCTTTCCAAGAGAGTGCAAGCTCAACAATTTTTGCTTGCATTCTAGCATTCTTTCCAAGCAAGAGTGCAAGCTCCTTACAATAACTACACAAACAAATGAGCAAAAGCCTAATCTTCTTCCAGCCCATTCACAAAACACTTCACAGACAAGTACATGAACCCTCTGAGTATTCACAATCCACCACACTTTGAACAGTTGTCCCTTACTTTTGTGCTTGAAAGTGGATCTGAAGAGTGGAGGGTTTGAGTTTTTGACAGTAATTGTTGAAGCACACACCCAACATGTACCTGTCTGAGAGGCAAATGAAGCTCTTATCTTCCACAACAAGATTTGATTTCCCCCTAATCGTCAAGAATCAATCAGCAGCTTCTGGTTTGATCACAAGGACTCAGGTTTGTTTTGTGGAGATTTTTCTGTCTTCACACATCTCATGACAGTTTTTGTTTCCTGGCAAACAAACTTGTGCTAATTCTGTGAGCCTTGAGAAGCAGTGCGCAAGATGCTGGCCACTCTGATCTTGAAAGCATCAACAAGAGGGCCCCCATTTGAGCTGGCAGACTCTTGTAAAGAATTGCCACACCACTCTCGCAGAGCAGCTTGTTCTGGAATAGCTGTCATATGCAACTGCTGGGTGAGCTTCCCATCACTTGCAAGCATCGTTGCCAGTTTATTCTCTCTCCATCGGAATGGTTGAGCTGCTGCCACTGGCAGAATGTCAGCTTCTGAAGAATGATTTAGGCGACAACCACTCTGGCAACTAAACCTTTCCGTTTTGTCAAGGCGCTCTGCCAGTTTGCTGCTCACAGCTCTGGCCTGTAAAACACAAACACAAAAGAGTTGTCAACAATGCAGAAAGACTAGAGACAGAATGCAAACCTCAGAAACCAATTCTACTGATGATTGCCCCACCAATCTCATTTTGCCTGAGAGAAATGAGGTTCACTGAAGATGTCAAATTTTCCAAATACATTTTGAGCACACTGATGAAGAACAGATCTGTGGTGTTGTGTTATGTTGATTTTGCAAATATGAACTGGCAGACTTGGAAAGAAAGATAGTGAGTGGAGGAAAGACCTGGTTAAGGTCAGCAGTGAGACATTCAATCTTCCCTTGGAGACTGGAAATCTCATCTTGCAGCAGTGTAACAACTCTTTGTGCTGTGTCCGATTCCCTTTCTTGCTTGCCATGTGTGTCTCGAAGCTCGGACATCTCCTTCAAGAGAGCTGGAAAGGCTTCCTTGAGAGCTTTCAATTCCTCACCTTGTGTTGTGCACAGCTGTTTGAGGAGCATCCCTGCACTTGTCAGCCTCTCAACCTGCATTGATATACAACATCATCACTGATCAGAAATGCAGAAAACTTCTCTTCAAGCCAAGGTTGCAACAAACAAAAAAGTGTTGCAAGAAAAGGCTTTGAGCTTCATCTCTGGATGTCTTGAAGTACTGATGTTTCTCTCTCTCTCTCTCTCTTGCTCTCTCTCTGTGTCTGTCTGCAAAACTAGAGAGACCAAGCTTCAAACTGCAGATGAAGAAGGATTGAGGATTGAGCACATAGTTATACCTCCTGATCCTTTTGAGCAATCTGTTCCCGCAGTTGCTGCAATTCTTTCAAATGATGTTGGTTCTGTTCCAACACCGCATTCTCACTCCTGAGAACTTGTGAAAGACGCCGTGCTCGCCTCCCTGCAACTGATAGATCAATACTGGAGCGCATTGCCCTAGATGCACCTTCCTTCTTTCTCAGAGTCTGTTTTGCTCCCATTGAACCTCCTCCTCCTGCTATCTTCTTCAGAATTTCCTTTTGTATCTTGGAGAGCTTTGCCTCAGCTTTACCAGTACTTCTTTGCTCACCTTGCTTGGGAGGGCTCCACTCCCATGGCTTCTTCTTCCTTGCAGCCTTTGGATTAGGCGTGATGATGATTCTGCCTTTGATTTCCATGGTCCCTTTCTTGTCTTGTTGTGCAAAGTTTTTTCCTCTTGGTGTTTGCAAGATTGTTGCTGGTGAAAGAGAAATCCTGACAGGTGAATGCAGAGATCTTGATGACGAGCTGCTGTTTCTTCTTGTCTTCAATGTCGTCGGTGTTCTCTCTAGTGGCTTCAAATCCATAGTTAGCAATCTCGATCTGGTATTCAAAACTGCTGAATCTTGTACAATCCGCAGAGGAGCAGCTGGAGATTTGGTGGAATAGGACCATGATGGTTTCTGATGCAGCATCTTTCTTGCACTCCTGGGGGGGCGATCTTGCAGAGAGGAGAAATTGCACCTCCTTGCCTGCTCCGTAAAACTACTGTCTGGATCAAATGCTGCTACATTCTTCAAGCACGTAGTAGTCGTCATCGTCATCATCATCCTCCCTCCTCCTTCACTCAGAGGCTCTGCAGAGCTGCTGAACTCTTGGAATGGAACTTTGCCAGCGGCAGCTTCCTTTTCCTGCTGCAATTTCTTCACAAGCTCCAAGCTTTCTTTTTCTGGTTTCGTTGCCGCAACTGCTGCTTTGATGACATGCGTTCTCTGGCCGGCCTCGGACACAAGAGCACGCACTGATCTTGTCGCACAAGTTCGAGTGATTTCACCTCTCACACCTCTGTACTTTGCAGCCATTGTAGAAGAAACACCAACACTAGCTTTTCCCTACCCGTCTCCGTAAAGCTCTCGTGATCAAAAGGGAGGAGGAGAGAGCCAGCCAGCCAGCAGATAAAGCTCTCTCTCTCTCTCTCTCTCTCTCTCTCTCTCTCTCTCTCTCGCTACGAGCCCAAGAACTCCGCAGAACTCCGCAGAGTATTCGAGTTCGGGAGACGCTAAAATGTAAGCGCTTCTTTCATTAAGTCAAAGAAGAAATCGACAAACGAAGCAAATACAAGAGAGTTTGCGAGCTCCATCAAAGAGGAAAGACTCCCCAATCCCCTCACCAAGCTCAAAACTTTACTTGCGAATTAAGCAACAATTCGTTGATACAGCCCATCAACCCTCCATAAACTCTTCGCTCCCTTGGAAAATGCCCACATTCATCACGTTCTGGCAATTCAAATCCAAAACAAAAACACACACACACACAAAGAGAGAGAGAGAGAGAGTCTCTAGCTCCTCCTCAATGCACGATTTCTAGCTCAATCCAAAACAAAAACACACACACACACAAAGAGAGAGAGAGAGAGAGAGTCTCTAGCTCCTCCTCAATGCACGATTTCTAGCTCAATCCAAAACAAAAACACACACACACACAAAGAGAGAGAGAGAGAGAGAGAGAGAGAGAGAG
>Ga0116231_10009100_pt1 | contig 16989 bp, 12 predicted proteins | sample S1TSphgellanicum_2_FD_89695 | JGI IMG/M metagenome (GOLD analysis project Ga0116231, IMG submission 89695) | Host-associated microbial communities from peat moss isolated from Minnesota, USA - S1T2_Fd - Sphagnum magellanicum MG | ecosystem: Host-associated > Plants > Peat moss > Unclassified...
CTGGGCGATTTCGGCGCGTGCGGCGGGGCCCGGGTCGGCACGGAGGTTTTCAACGTCGAATTTGCTGAACATGTTTGGAATGTACCCGCAATGAAGCTGCCGCGTCCGCAGCTTACCGCCAAGGTTGAAACATTTGTCTGCCCGCGCCGGCGACATCCAGATCGACACGCATCCGCGATCTCCAGTTGGTGAGGCAGAGGATGTCATTTGAATGTATAATTACTGATTTTTGGTTAAAGCGAGCCACTTTCGATTGACGGTTCTTCCCGAGCCAACCGCGCCGTGCCGGGGGGGATGCCACGGTACACGTCGCCCAGCCATCGCGAAGACAAGTGCACGGAGCGTGACGCCGCCTCGATGCCGATCCCGAACGCAGTGGCACGGTGGTTGCAAAAGCGGTATAACCAGGCGTTGCAATAGCAGCCCGGCCGGCAATCGGCCGCGCCGCGAGGCGTTTGGCAAGGCCGGTCTGAGGCCCCGCGCGGATGAACCGGACTAAAGCGGGCCGCGTGCGGCCGTTGCAAAAAGAAACTTGCGATTGTGGCCAGGAATGATATACAACTTCGCCATTTCGTGGGATGATCTCAACCATTTCAACTCTTTTCTTTTTGGAAGCAGGCGCAGGGTGCGGGCGTGGCTGATTATACCTTTGGTTGGTTTCTGGTTGATCCTGTCAACGAGCGGTCGATGCGCCGAAATCTCGCTCTGCGCGGATGCCTGGTGCCCTTACAACTGCGCGCCGGGATCGAGCCGGCCAGGCATGGCGGTGGAAATCGCCCAGGAAATCTTTGGCGCTGCCGGCGACCACGTGGACTACCAGGAGGTAAACTGGGCGCGCTGCGTCGAGGATGCGCGGTCGGGAAGGTTCACCGGCATTATCGGCGCGATTCCCTCCGATGCGCCGGATTTCACCTTTCCCAAGGTTCCCATCGGCATGAGCGGCGACGGTTATGCCGTGCGCAACGGAGATGATTTCAAGTTCGACGGGGAGGCATCACTCAAAGGCAGGGTGCTTGGGGTCATCCGCAGCTATTCATTCAGTGGCCCGATCGGTGCCTATATCGCGGCCCACATGAACGACGGCCGTGTGGAATTCGTATCCGGCGACGCCGCGCTGGCGAAGAACCTCGATAAGCTCGTCGCCGGCCGCGTGGATGTCGTACTCGATGACAAGAACGTGATGCTGCATTCCATCAATGAACTTGGATTGAAGGATCGGCTGCACGTGGTCAACGGCCGGAATGATGCGCCGATCTATATTGCATTCTCGCCGCGGGCGCAGCAGCCGGGGAAATTGGCGGATATGTTCGATGCGGGCATCCGGCGCCTGCGGGCGAGCGGCCGGCTCGCGCAAATCCTTGCCCGCTACGACTTGCAGGACGTGCCCTGAGTTTGGCTATGCCGCTTTCCCCCGAGCCGGCGCGTAGGAGATCGGCGAAACCGTCGCTGAAACTGCGCGTGTTGCTGGGTGCCGGTCTGGCGGTGGCACTCGTGCTGCTGACCGACGCGGTGATCCGGCACGTGCAGATGGAACGCGATGGCCGGCGCGGGCTGGTGGAACGCGCGATGCTTCTGGCCTCCATCCAGGGCGACGCCTTGTCGGTGCCGATGTGGAATCTCGACGAGGACCAGGTTGGGGCAGCGCTCGACGCGCTGGCAGCGGACGCGGATTTCGTGAGCGCCTCGGTGACCAAGCCGGATGGCACGATGCTGGCCGTGCGCGGGGCCGGCCGCGCGGCGCTGGCGGCGGAGCCGCCGGGCGCCACGATCGATGTGCAGCATCCCATCCGCTACCGGAGCCATGGTGAGATACGAACGCTCGGCACGCTGCATCTTTCGCTTTCGACCACGCGGCTGAAGGCGGCGTTGGCAGTCGAGCTCGAACAGCGTGCCGCAGCCTTCGTTGTGCTGCTGGCAGCCGTGCTGCTGGCCGTTTATGGCGCGCTGCGCACATTCACGCGCCCGCTGGAACTGATGGCCAAGGCACTCACACGCCTTGCGGCCGGCGACCGCGATACTCCGATCCCTGCCAGCGACCAGCATAACGAGGTGGGCGAGGTCGCACGGGCGTTGCAGGTTTTCAGGGATACCGCGTTCCGGCTGGTCAAGGCGGAGGGCAGCTACCGGGCGGTGTTCGAGAACGCGGCGCTGGGAATCTACGGCACCGACGAAATGGGCCACATACAAAGCTGCAACGCGGCACTGCTGCAGATCTGCGGCTATGCGGATCAGGCGGCGCTGACCGCGGCGCTCGAGAGCGCAGGCACGAATTCGCTCTACCTGGCGCCCGAACGCGGCGCCGAACTGTTGCGCAGGCTGCGTGAGGATCAGGGTTTCGACAGCGTGATCTCAGAAATCCGCCGTGGCGACGGCTCGACGATATGGGTATCGCAAACGGCGCAGGCGGTGCGCGACGATACCGGCCGCGTGCTCGGCTTCGCCGGCACGCTGGAAGACGTAACCGACAGGCTGCGCCGCCAGGGGGAGGAAAGGCTGCGCGTGCGGGCGGCGATGGAGAGTGCCAGCGACGCCATCCTGATCGTGGACGAAACCGGCGAGCCGCTATTTGCCAATCCGGCCTTCCAGAAGGCCTTTGGATGCGTCGGCCCTGACCGCATCAGGATTGGCGCGCTGTTCGATATGGTGGCCGACCCGAAGGCGGCTGCGAGTTTGGCCCGGGCGTTGCGGGATGGCCAGGCCTGGGAAGGCGAGGCAGACATCCCGACCCCGCAATGCGGGATCAAGCCCATGCTGATCCGGGCGAGTGCGATCCGCGATGGCGCGGGGGCAAGTTTCGGATCGGTGGTCATCTGCACAGACCTCAGCGATCGGCGGCGGGCCGAAGCGCGAATCCGTCATATGGCGCATCACGACTGGCTGACCGGCCTGCCGAACCGGGCATTGTTCAGGGCACGTTTGAATGCCGCGCTGGAGATGGTGCCGAAATCGCAGCATGCCTCGACGCAAGTAAGTTTTGCCGTGCTGTGCATCGATCTCGATCGTTTCAAGGCGATCAACGACACGCTGGGTCATGCCGCGGGCGATGCGCTGCTGCAAATGGTCGCCTTGCGGCTGCAGAGCCTGGTGCGGGAGGGTGATACGGTGGCGCGCATCGGCGGCGACGAATTCACCCTGATACAGCTTGGCATCCAGGAGGCCGACCAGGCAGTAGCACTGGCCGAGCGGCTGATCGTGGACCTTGGCGAGCCATACACGCTTGGCGGACGTGATGTGCGGATCGGCGCAAGCGTAGGCATCGCCCTTGCGCCGATGCATGGCAGCGATCTCGACAGCCTGCTGAGCTTCGGCGACGTGGCGTTGTATCACGCGAAATCCGGCGGACGATGCGGCTACAAAATTTTCGCGCCGGACATGAATGATCTGCGGCGGGAACGTGCGGCGCTGGAAGCGGATTTGCGCCGGGCGGTGGCGGAGCAGAATTTTCACCTGCATTTCCAGCCGCAATTCGATCTAGCGAGCGGGCGGCTGGTGGGGGCCGAGGCGCTGCTGCGCTGGACCGATCCGGTGCGTGGCGTGGTGTCGCCCGCCGCGTTCATTCCGGTCGCCGAAGAGAGTGGGCTGATCAATAGTCTCGGGAAGTGGGTGCTGGCAACGGCGTGCCGGGAGGCGTGCCGGTGGCAGGACTGCGTGCGGGTGGCCGTGAACGTGTCGCCGGCGCAGTTCCACGCGGGCGACCTGATCGAGGCGGTGAGTACGGTATTGGACGAGACGGGGCTGGCACCCGACCGGCTGGAGCTGGAGATCACCGAGGGCGTGTTCATGCTGGACAGCGAAGTGACCCGCAACACACTGATGGATTTGAAAGCACTTGGCGTGCGCATCACGCTCGACGATTTCGGCACCGGTTATTCGTCGTTAAGTTATTTGCGCCGGATGCCTTTGGACAAGATAAAGGTGGATCGCAGTTTTGTGGCGGCTTTGGGGCATGATCCGGCGGCGCATGCGCTGGTGCGGTCGATCATCGGGCTGGCGAAGGTGCTGGGGTTCGAAACGAATGCGGAAGGCGTGGAGACACAGGCGCAGGCGCACATGCTGCGGGAGGAAGGGTGCCAGGAAGTGCAGGGCTATTTCTTCGGGCGGCCGGCATCGGCCGATGAGTTTGTGGAATTTCATGGGCGGCGGATGATGGCAGCGGCTCAGGTGCCATTGCTGATCGAGTAAGAACATGGCCGTCAATTCATGGGAACCTGCGTCATCTCCAGATGCAGCATCGCCCCATCATAAGGATGCGCCCGCGCCACATCCTCATTCAATTCCACGCCCAGCCCCGGCGCATCCGAGGGGATCACATACCCATCCTGCCAGGTGATCGGCGTTTTCAGAATCTTCGCGTGAAACCCGCCCCACGTTTCGATGCCCTCCAGAATCAAAAAATTCGGGCTGCACGCAGCAAGCTGGATATTCGCCGCCCCCACCACCGGCCCGCAATACAGATGCGGCGCAATCTGCGCGTGGTGCGTCTCCGCCAGGCCGGCAATCTTCTTCGCCTCCAGCAGGCCACCCACCCGTCCCAGATTCATCTGCAGAATGGAGATCGCACCTACCGACAACATGCGCGCGAAATCGTATTTTGTGGTCAGGCGCTCGCCGGCCGCCACCGGGATCGTGGTGGCGCGCGCCACCTTGGCCATCTCCTCCGGCGCATCCGGCGGCACCGGCTCCTCCAGCCATAAAGGATCATACGGCTCCAGCCGGCGCGCCAGGCGGATGGCGGAAGAAGCCGTCATCTGCCCATGCGTGCCGAACAGCAGATCAGCCTGGCTGCCGACCGCTTCGCGCAGCCGCTTTGCGAAGCGCTCGGACAGATCGAGCGCGGCCAGGGAAAGCTGCCGGCCGTCGAAGGCAGAGTATGGCCCGGCGGGGTCGAACTTCAGCGCGGTAAAACCCTGGCGCACATAATCCGCTGCATACTCCGCCGCCAGATCAGGATCGTGATACACGTCGGTGGTGTCGCCAGGCCGCGGATAGATATACGTGTAGCTGCGCAGTTTTTCATGCACCCGCCCGCCCAGAAGCTTGTGCACCGGCTGGCTGGCCGCCTTGCCCATAATGTCCCAGCACGCCATTTCCAGTGCGCTCAATACGCCCATCAACGTCAAATCCGGATGCTGCGTGAAGCCGGAAGAATAAACCCGCCGCCACAGCGTCTCGATATCATGCGGGTCCTGCCCGTTCGCATAACGATGGAAAACGTCCTCGATCATGCGCGCAACCAAATGCGGCGAAAAAGGCACGCAATAGGCTTCGCCCAACCCGGCAATTCCATCGTCGGTCGTCAGCTTGACGAATACGAAATACCGGCCGCCGAAATGCGGTGGGGGGTTGCCGACCACGAAGGTTTCGATGTCGCGGAGTTTCATAAGAAGGAAGTAAGAAGTTCTTTTTTGAAAAAAAGAACCAAAAAACTTTTACTTCTTCGGGCGAAACCTGGGGCAAGTGACGCGCCAGGAAACAAAAGTTTTTGGCTTCTTTTTTCAAAAAAGAAGGTCTTTCTTTCTTACCCTATCGCCGCCTTCTGGCACGCAACCATCGTTTTGCAGGCCGCAAAGTAATGCCAAGCCGCCCAAAATCCGGTCGGCGCCAGTATCAGCAAGGCAAAACGCAGCGAAGCCGCATCCGGCCCATGCGGCCCCGCGACCATGTCGCTGATGAACGCCACACCCTGAGGGGCTACAATCAGATTCAGTACATTCGGCACCAGCAATGAAATGGCGATGAACGTGGCCCGCATCCGGCAGGGCGCCAGATTCTGCACGAGCGCCATGGTCGGGCCGATATAGAAATAGATGGCCGGGATGAAGATCCACAGCATCGCCCGCGCCAGCGCCAGAGAATGCGTCTCATACGCGATGAATGAAGGCACCGTTGCAATCCCGATGCCCGCGCCCAACAGCCACGCAACCCGGCGCGGATCGGCGAAGCCGCGGTTCGCCAAAATCCAGGCCGTGGCCAGCGACGCAGCCGAGCCGCCGATCAGATGGATCGGGCCAACCACGTCCCCCGCCTCACCCACACTCAGATGGTAGGTGCGTTGCAGGAAGGTGGGGGTGAACCACATCAGCCCCCAGCCCCACAACGCGGCCACGCCGCCGGCCATGATCACATGAACCGCCGCCTTCTGCGTCCATAGGAAGGCCATGGATTGCAGAAAGCTTGGTTTGGCGCCAACCGGCTTGGCATCGAGCCGGCCGCGCACCGGCTCGCGGATGGTTGCCAGCACCACCAGGCCAAGGATCAGGCCGGGCACGCCAAGGGCGAGAAAGGCACCGCGCCAGCCATAAAGATTGGCCACCTGGCCGGCCATGTCGGCCCCCAGATAGGCGCCGATCGGCGCGCCCAGCGCAAAAATCGCCATGGCCATGGGCCTGCGGGCAGCAGGGAAATAATCGGCGATGATGCAGCCCGCTGGCGGCGTGCCGCCTGCCTCGCCCACGCCCACACCAAGCCGGGCCAACATAAACTGGAGGTAGCTGCGCGAAAGCCCGCACAGCGCCGTCATGCCCGACCACGCGATCAGAGCGCAGGAGAGAATATTCCGCCGGTTGCTGTTATCGGCGAGCCACGAGATGGGAATGCCGAGCGTGACATAGAAAAGCGCCAAGGGCGGGCCGGTGAGGAAGGCGATGCCGCTATCGCTCAGGTGCAGATCGAGCCGCATTTGCTCCATCACCGTGGTGACGACATAGCGGTCGGCGATGCTGATGGCGTAGACCAGGCACATGATGCCAAGCACATACCAGCGCAGGGCAATGGCCGGCAGTTTGGGGGTGGCCAGACCAGTGACGGTGATGTCTGCTATTGCCTTCCCCCTGCCATTGCGAGCGTCTTCGTTGCCTATACGGCAGGTTATTCCGCCACCGGTCAAGCGGGCAATGGGCAAGCGGGCGCCGGCCTGGCATCCGGCGTTATTCAAGATCGTGGCGCTGCCGGTTGCAAATGTGTTGCTACTTGTGGTCCTGCTTACCCAGCCGATTTTCGGGGCATGGCCATGCGATGAACGCTGATGATGCGGCACTGGAACTGGCAGGCGAGCGGCACGCGCGCCTAAGCGGGGGCGGTCCGGCCCTCTTGCTGCGCGCGTTGACGGAGCATGCACCGGGCGTGATGCTGGCGGTCTCGATGCCGGACATGCGGATTGTCTACGCAAACCGGGCGGCTCGCCATGCTGCCTGTCAGTCAACCGGCGAGATCACCGGCGCATTGGCCACCAGCGCCTTCCCGTTCATCGATCCCGTGTTGCTGGCCACGCAAACGCAGGCCCAGGCCCACGCGATCGCCGACCGGCGGGGCGAGACCACGATCTGGTGGGATGTATCCTATGTGACACTTGGCACGACGGGGCCGGAAGACCCTGCCGTGCTGGTAACCGCGGCCGACGTGACCCATCACGTGATCGCGAGGGCGGAGGCGGCAGCGGCACAGGATACGCTGGACGCGCTGCTCGCCTATATCCCCGAGGGCATCAGCATCGCGCATGGACAGGATATCCATGTCGATCGCATCAGCGCGCGCGGCATGGCGCTGGTGGGCCGCAATGCGGATGAGCTCACCGGCCACAGCGCCTTGCAGCAAACCGAGGTGTGGGACGTCTACCGGCCGGGAAGCAATGTTCCGCTTGCACCCGCCGACCGGCCGCTCGCCCGCGCCACGCGCACCGGCGAGGTGGCCATGAATGAAACGCTGCTCGTTCGCCGCCCGGATGGCAGCACAGTGACATTGCTGTGCAACTCAGGTCCGATTTTCGGCACGGGCGGGCGGGTGACGGGCGCGGTGATGGCCTGGCAGGATATCAGTGAACTCCAACGTGCCCAGGCCGCGATGCGTGAAAGCGAGGAGCGGCTGCGTGCGGTGCTGCTGCAGATCCCCGCGGCCATTTTCATCGTTGAAGCGCCGGACGGCAGAATGACGTTCAAGAGCCGGCTGCTCGACGAGGTGCTTGGCCACCCGGAGACTGACCTGGCCTCGGCCAAGGCCGAGCTACGGGGGTGGGCGCTCCACGCGGATGGCTCGCCCTATGACATTTCGGAATATCCCAGCCGGCGTGCGCTCTATAACGGCGAGACAATCCGGGCGGAGCCGATGGCGTTCCGTCGAGGCGATGGCAGGCTGATCGAGCTGGAGATGCATGCCGGCCCGGTGCGCAATGAAGCCGGCGACATCGTCGCGGCTGTTGCAGTGGCCATGGATGTGACCGAAAGGCGCCTGGCCGAGGCACGCCAGGCCTTTCTGTTCCAATTGCAGGATTCCCTGCGCGCGCTTTCCGAACCCCGGGAAATTCTGAGCGCGGCGGCAACCCATCTCGGCCGGCATCTGGGTGCCGCGCGGATCGGCTATAGCGAGGTGCTCGCGGACAATGAAACGTTGCTGATCACCAATGGCTACGTGGATGGCGCACCGCCGGTGAACGGCCTGTTCAAGCTGGCAATGTTCGGTGCCCATCACGCGGAGCAGATGCGGCAGGGGCAGACCCTCGTTTACGATGATGTGCAGGCGGATGAACGCGGTGCGCGTGCTTTCGGCGAGGCACTGGGCACGCGCGCGCATGTTTCCGTGCCGCTGGTCCGCCATGGCCGGTATACCGGCTCGCTCTACGTCACCCATCTCAGGCCGCATAGCTGGACACCGGCGGAAGTCGAACTGATCGAAGAGGTGGCTGCCCGCATTTGGGAGGCGGCGGAGCGCGGCCGGGCCGAATCCCGCCTCCGCGAAAGCGAGGAGCGGCTGCGCCTGGTGCTGGAAGCGACCGGGCTTGGCTCATGGGAATACGACGCGGTCACGCGCAAGACCATCCGTTCGGCGCGGCATGACGCGATTTTTGGTTATGCCGCGCCGGTGACCGACTGGAGCACCGAAAAGTTCGAGTCACATATACTGGAGGCCGATCGTGCGATGGTCGAGGCGGGCTTTCGCGCGGCCCTGGAGCAAGGCAAAATCTGGGATGTGGAATGCCGGATGATCCGGGTGGATGGCAGTCCTGGCTGGCTGCATGTGCGCGCCACCCCGCATGTCGGCAGCGACGGCAAAATCGTGAGGCTGCTCGGCACGGTCGCCGACATCACCGGGCGCAAATTGGCCGAGGATGCGGCGAGCGAGACCGCGGCGAAATTCGAAACCTTCGCGCAAACAATGCCGAGCATGGTCTGGACGTCGCTGCCGGATGGCCAGATCGATTGGTTCAACGCCCGCGTGCCCGAATATTGCGGCATCCCGGCGGCGGACATGAAGCCAAACGGCTGGACCCCGGTTCACCCTGACGATATCGGGCCGGCCACCAATGCCTGGCTGAAGGCCCTGTCCTCCGGCGAAAATTTTTCGACCGAATACCGCATCCGGCGGCACGACGGGATGTATCGCTGGCACATCACCCGCGCCATTCCGATCCGCGGCGCGGATGGCGCGATCATCCGCTGGATCGGCACCAGCGCGGATATACAGGACCAGAAAAGCACCGAGCAGGCCTTGGCCGATCTGAACGCGACGCTTGAACAGCAGGTGCGGGAGCGCACGGCCGAGTTGCTGGCCGCCGAGGCAACGCTACGGCAATCGCAGAAGATGGAAGCCGTAGGCCAGCTCACCGGCGGGCTTGCGCATGATTTCAACAATCTTCTCACCGGCATCACCGGCAGCCTGGAATTGCTGGCGATGCGCCTGGAGCAAGGCAAGCTTGCGGATGTGGACCGCTACCTGACTGTGGCGCAGGGTGCGGCCAAGCGGGCAGCGGCCCTCACCCACCGTCTGCTCGCGTTTTCCCGCAGGCAGACACTGGATCCGAAACCGACCTGCGTGAACCATCTCGTATGCGGCATGAACGAGCTGATTTGCCGCACGGTGGGGCCCGCGGTGGCCGTGAAGGTGCATGAGGCGGCCGGCGTGTGGACAGTGCTGGCGGACCCCAATCAGTTGGAAAACGCGCTGCTGAATCTGTGCATCAACGCGCGTGACGCGATGCCCGATGGCGGCAGCCTGACCATCGAGACCGCCAACCGGATGCTGGAGGCGCTCGAAGCCAAGGAGCTTGAGCTGCAGCCGGGCGAATATGTGTCGTTGAGCGTTTCGGATACCGGCAGCGGGATGACGGAAGATGTCATTGCGCGTGCCTTCGACCCGTTTTTCACCACCAAGCCGCTCGGCGAAGGCACCGGCCTCGGCCTCAGCATGGTGTATGGGTTTGCCCGCCAATCCGGCGGCCAGGCACGGATTTATTCGCGGCCTGGCGAGGGCACGCAGGTTTGCCTTTACCTGCCACGCTACACCGGCGGCGCCGACGTTGTGGAGCCGCCCGCCGATGTGCCGCAGGTGCTGCGTGGCGCCGGCGAAACGGTTCTTGTGGTGGACGACGAGCCGGGCGTACGCATGCTGGTGAATGAAGTACTGGAGGAGCTTGGCTATACCGTTCTGGAGGCCGACAATGGCGTTTCCGGCCTGCATATGCTCGGATCGACCCGCCGGGTGGATTTGCTGATTACCGATGTCGGTCTGCCGGGCGGCATGAATGGCCGCCAACTGGCCGACGCCGCGCTGGTCACACGGCCGGACATGAAGGTTTTGTTCATCACCGGTTATGCTGAGAATGCGGTGATGGGCGAGGGCAATCTAAAACCCGGCATGCACATCCTGACCAAACCCTTCTCGCTCGATACGCTTGGCAGGCGGATCAGGGAGATTATTGGAAGCAAGTGAAGAGTCTTCTTTTTTGAAAAAAAGAAGCAAAAAACTTTTATTCCTGCGCTCGCACAACAGTCCGTTCCATAGCCTCGATTGTCGAAGTTGCCGAGAAATAAAAGTCTTTTGGTTCTTTTCTTCAGAAAAGAACATATTTCAGCGGTTTGGCCCCCACGCTTCCATGGCAGCCAACGCCAGATCGAACGTTTCAATATCCATGTCCAAGACCTGGTCCTCGGCAAAGCGAGGAGTTTCTGCGAACACATAGCCCAGATGGTGCCCGAAAACTTCGGCTAGGCCCGATTGTGCAAAGCCGGGATGGTGCGATGTGCCGCGCAAGGCACACACCGCCGTTCCCGCAGGTGCGCAGAGTGCACCATGAAGCCCGGATCCATATTCGCCAATGATCCGCCCCGCTGAATATAGAAGCTGTATCTGGTCAGGCAGCGTCAGCCGCTCCGGGTGCACGATCTCGTACCCCGCTTCCGTGGCGCGCTGCTCGATGGCTGCACGCGTCCTGAAATCCCGGTTGCTTGGATGCAGGCTTCTCGAGATAAACAGCCTCCGGCGCTTGTTCGCCCAGGGCCTTGCACCGGCGGGATTGCAAACCCTTTCAATCCAGAATTGCGTGGCCGCGCCAAGCAGCGGGCTGAATCGGTTTCCTAGCCGTAGAATGGTCGGCGCGATCAATTCATCCGGCTGGAGCAATTCAGCCTTGTGATCGTGCCAAACAATATTCTCGGCTGGGATGCCAATGCGCCGCAAGAATTCCGGCCCGAACGCCTCTGCCGCGGCAGGCAGGATGATGTTCAGGTTTGTAATATCGTAGCCTGCGCGGCGCAGAACATACAGACGTGGCAGAAAGTCGATCAGCCAATGCCCGAAGATGTTGTAGCCGGGCCCGTGGATGATGGCGGCCTGGCCCGGGATGCGGCGCACCGGCAGGCGATCAAAATCCGGCACATTGCCTGCCAGAGCGCTGGGAACATGCGAAGGTGGGTGGTTCAGGCCCAGTGACCATAGCGGCTTGCCCTGAAGCAGAATGATCGCATCGAATGTAACCTGCACATCCCGAAGATGGTAACAGCCCACGGCCGGAACTTCATAATCGGAAAACAGATCAGGCGTCAGGTAGGCCGGCAATGGACCAAAAATGAACGCCGGCGGTGGCGGCGGACTGCGCACCGCGCTCGCCATTTCGACATACGAGATGGGATGTTCGGTAAGTTTGGCTGCCTCTTCCAGCGCGATGAGCGTAACGTTCGGCATGGCGGCACGCTAAGCAGTAGATGTTAACAAATCCTAGTCGTAGCCAAAAATGTCGAAATCCTTCGCATAATAGCCCAGGATCAAATCACGTATGGCCGGCCGGACCGCCTCGAAATCCGGCGCGCCAAGCCCGGCATGCATTTCGCGCGTGACCGCTCTTTGCGGAAAATCAAACCCTGACTCCACTTCCAGCCGTGTGACGAATGCCTCGCCAAATCCATCCTCCAGCTTGAAAATCCGCGCCTGCGGCAAAATAAAATCGCATTGCGGCCGCAGGTGATTGTCCAGGTATCCAGGGTCGCTGAAAACCTTGGAAAAATCTCTTAGAATCCAATCCTCCAGGCGCTCCACATTCTCCGTCTCCCCGGTTTCCATCACGAATTTCGACAGCAGCCGCCGCACCGGGTGGCGCACCGTCATGAAAACGTAATCGAACCGATCCGGGTCGAACAGCAACTGCAAGAGGGCGGCATGCATGTGCTGCGGCGAACAGCGCCTGACGCCATTGAGCGACTCGAACGACTCGCCGCGATCGATGTAGTGGGTGTAGAATCCGTTCGCTTCAAAAAACGTTTCGATCGAGGTTCCGCCCGCCTTGGGCACGTGGATGTAGAGGATGCGCCGCGCATCCTTGAAGAATACAGGCATCTTGCTGCCTTTACCCGTCAGTGGCGCTCCAGATCCCTGAAGGCTCGCCGCAGTTCCGATTCGCTGCGCAAGGTTGCCGCCTCAAGATTGGAAAGCCGTTCGTCAAGATTGCGGAACCGCTCCTGCGCGGTGGCGAATCCGTAACTCGCCGCGGCCGGCGGCGGCACGGTAAAGCGCTCTCGCACGCGTGCCGCGACGCGAGGGTGCAGGATGCGGGACAGCGCGAAATACAGGATCGCCGCCAGCAGCCAGTGCATAAGCCCGAATATCACGAAGGCAGCGCGCGGCAGCCACACGGGCACGGCCGCGCGCGCCGCGATATCGGCGCAAACGCCGCAGATCCAACGATCCTGCATGATCGATGCACTCCGGTAGGACATGGTGACACTCATAGGGTTTCGCTCCTGCCGCGCCAGCCTGGCGCCTCATTGTCCAATACGCGTTCCAGATAGCCGATCCGCTGTTCCATCCTCTGCGCCGTATCAAGCAAAGCACGCATCTGTTGCGGGTCCGAGGTGCCGGCCATCCGCATCTTCAGCACCTGCTTGCGATGGCCGAGCAGCAGGCCGCCGGTGATGCCAATAATCGCCGGGGACATCGCCAGGGCCATGATGATGACGGCGGTAACGGCGGTGCTCATCGCGGTGGCCTAGCTCTGCTTGGTTTCGGCCGCGCCCAGCGGCATCCGGTTGCCCAGCCGCGCCTTCAGCGCCTCCAGCTCGTCATTCACGCTCGCATCGGCCGCGAGGCCCGCAAGCTCCTCCTCCAGGCTGGGCCCACGGCCAGGCGCGCGCCCCAGATCGTAGGATTCCACCCGCCCTTCCATTTGGTCCAGTTGGCGCTCCGCCGCCTCGAAGCGGAAGAACGCATCGTTGATTCGCTCGTCATGCAGCTTTTCACGCACTTTCAGGCGGTTACCGGCGGTCGTGCGGCGCGCGGCCAAGCTCTGCTCGCGCGCTTTCGCATCTGCCAGTTTGGTTTGCAGCTTGGAAATATCCTCGTTCTGCTGCGCAAGGGCGGCCACCAGCACGGCAATCTGCTGCTCCACGCCCGCCCGCGCCTGCGCCCGGTGCGTGCGCGCCATGAGTGCGCCCCGCGCCAGATCCTCGCGCCCGCGGGTCAGTGCCAGTTCGGCCTTCTGCTCCCAATCCTGCTCCTCGCGGCGCAGCGACTCGGCACGGCGTTCCAGTTCGCGGCGCTCGGCGATGCTGCGCACCGCGGACGACCGCACCTCCACCAGCGTGTCCTCCATCTCCTGGATGATCAGCCGGATGATCTTCTCAGGGTCCTCGGCGCTGGCCAGCAGCGCATTCAGGTTGGAATTCACGATGTCGGCGAGGCGAGAGAAAATTCCCATGGCCCAAACTTCCTTGGCTGAGAGCAATGTTAGCGATGCAAAGCCAAGTCGTCACGCAGAAGACCCGGCTCAGGCTTACGCTCTCTTCTGCATCCTCCGTGCCAGCCCGATAAACTATTGATCGAGCCTGGTTTTTGCTGACTCTTGCGAAGGCCAGCGTCTCAAAGCTATCGTATTTCGGCCATGTATTGGCAAACGGAACCATGTGATGGCGCGCCTCGCAAATCCAGCCGAACTTCCCACGCCGATCGGGCAGGCGCCCGCCTTTCTGGACATGCTCGCCCATGTCTCCCAGGCGGCGCCGCTCAACCGTCCGGTATTGGTGATCGGCGAACGCGGCACGGGCAAGGAGCTGGTGGCCGGCCGCCTGGCCCTGCTCTCCCCTCGCTGGTCGGCCCCGTTCATAAAGCTGAACTGCGCCGCCCTGCCGGATACGCTGCTGGATTCCGAGCTCTTTGGCCATGAGGCCGGCAGTTTTACAGGTGCCCAACGCCGCCGCCCCGGCCGCTTCGAGCTCGCCGACAAGGGCACCCTATTCCTCGATGAGATCGCCACCGCCTCGGCCTCGGTACAGGAAAAGCTGCTGCGCGTGATCGAATACGGCACATTCGAGCGCGTCGGCGGCGGAGAGACCCTGACGATCGATGTCCGCGTGGTCGCCGCCACCAACGTTCATTTGCCGGAGCTGGCCGCGGCCGGCAAATTCCGCGCCGATCTGCTCGATCGCCTGGCCTTTGACGTGATCACCGTGCCGCCGCTGCGCGCGCGCCGCGACGACATCGCCCGCCTCGCGGAGCATTTCGCCACGCGCATGACCAGCGAACTCGGCCGGTCTTTCTTCGCCGGTTTTTCCGATCGCGCGATGGAGGTGCTGACCCGCCACGACTGGCCAGGCAATGTGCGAGAGTTGCGCAACGTGGTAGAGCGAAGCGTCTATCGGATGGCCGACACCGAAAAAAAGCTTAGCCAGATCATCCTGGACCCCTTCGCCTCCGGCTTCGCGCCGCAGGCCAAGGAGATGCCTCAAAAACCTCTGCCGGCGCCCCAGCCGGGTGCTGGAGGCGGGTTTGAAGCCGCGACCCGTGCCTATGAGGCAAGGTTGCTGCAATCGGCGCTGGAAGCGTGCCGTTTCAACCAGGCGGAGGCGGCGCGCCAATTGGGGCTGAGCTACTATCAGTTCAGACATCATTTGCGGGTGCATGGGATGCTGGGGGACGCGAAGAAGGCAAGTGCAGCCTAGACGACGAGGAAGTGTCTTCTTTTTCTGAAGAAAAAGACTTTTGTTCTGGCGCCTGTGGATGAGTGCCTCTCCACGACAGGACCGTTCCCACAGAGGGGCGCCGTTCAGGTCACCCGGATCATCGGCACGCCGCGCTCTTCGGCCGCCTCACCGCGCCAAAAAGCGTCGTTCTCGAAGCGGGCGAAAATTTCGGGCGGCAATACGGTCGGGCGTTCGATCCACTCCACACGCCGCCGCACGCTGTGCAGGCCGCGCGTCCCCAAGGCCAGATCGAACTCCTCCGCCTCATAATGAACATCCTCGAAGTCATGCGCGAAATAGGGCGCGCCGATCTGGTCGTAGAGATAGCGCATGGTCTGTTCGGGGGCGCGGCAGAGTGCCTGGTATTCGATCAGAACCAGCCGGCCGGCGTGCTCGCCATAAAACGCCTCTTTCAAGGCATCGAGCGCGAAGCCCACCAGGCCGTCACTGGCGGCGAGCCGGTTGATGCGGGTGAAGACCGTGCCGCCGGGATCGAAACCAAAAATGCCGGAGAGCTCGAAGGCGTTGCGCCGCACCAGGCGCTCGATCGAATCCATGATCCAGGAGACCGAGCGCACGCAGCAGATGATCCGTGCCTCCGGAAACAACTGGGTCAGCGCGGGCAGCTTGGTGTTCCAGGCGCGGTTGGTGTCGAACACCAGCTTTTCGGGATGGATCGCATCGTAATAATTGCTGAACAGGCCCTTGACGATGCTGCGGCGCTGCGCCTCGGTCAGGAAAACCGCGGCCTCGTTGCGTCGGCTGAGCGCCGTTTCGAGCGCCATGTAGAGGCCGCCGACGGGGCTCGTCATGCCGGCGTGAAAGCGCGGGTTTTGGCGCAGGATCGCTGCCAGCAATGTGGAGCCCGAGCGCGGCAGGCCGGATATGAAGTGGATCCCGTTCAGCACAGCACAGCACCGCCTCGGCAAGGGTAGCGCATCTACAGCGCCAATGCGCCCGCGAACAGACCGAACCGGTACGGCGTGGCGCAGGCACGCGCGTTTTGAGAAATTTTCAGAATTATTGAGCCGGGTTTTCAAGACCGATCGCACCCGCTCCGATAGGTGACGCACACCGCTTCCGGGACAAACGGACGGTCATCATTCCGGGGGCGTGGCGTGGCGACAGTGACTGGATCAACGGGCAAGGCGGGTGCGGGCGGCACCTCCTCCAACCCAAACGGCACGGCCGGCGGCGCGGGCGGTGGGGCAACGGCGGCTTATACCGGCACAGGCGCGCTTACCAGCTACGGCTCATACGCCAACGGGGGCAACGGCGGTGGGGGCGGAAACGGGTACACGGTTGGTTCCGGCACGGGCGGCAATGCGGGCGCCGGCGGCGCGGGCGGAGCGGCGGTGGCCAGCACGATCCTGCTTGAAGGCGCGCCGACCTACGGCCGTGCGGTGGCCACAGGTGGCAATGGCGGATCGGCCGGCACGCCAGGCAATGCCGGCACATCGAAAACCGGCAAGGGTGCCAATGGCGGCGCCGGTGGCACCGCCACAGCGACGGCCAAGACGACCGACCCAAGCGGCGCGGCCGCGGCGCATGCCACCGCCATCGGCGGCAATGGTGGATCGGGCTATGGCGCTGGCAACATTGGCGGTGCGGGCGGCTATGCCAGCCTGACCACGGCGGTCGCCAAGGGCACGACAACGGCCGGCGCCTATGCCATCCAGACCGGCGGCAACGGCGGCGGCGGGCGGGCCGGCGCCAGCGGCGGCGCGGGTGCCAAGAGCGTGCTGAACAGCGCGGTCAGCGGCAGCACGGC
>Ga0116231_10009102_pt1 | contig 16986 bp, 15 predicted proteins | sample S1TSphgellanicum_2_FD_89695 | JGI IMG/M metagenome (GOLD analysis project Ga0116231, IMG submission 89695) | Host-associated microbial communities from peat moss isolated from Minnesota, USA - S1T2_Fd - Sphagnum magellanicum MG | ecosystem: Host-associated > Plants > Peat moss > Unclassified...
TACTTTTTTTTTTATGTTTATGTGTTTTTTTTACTAATAAAAAAATTGAAACCTTTATTTATTAATGCATATTTGTATTTGTGAATTAAATTGTGTGGCACCACCAAGGATGGGTTTGTGATCCACATAATTCAGCTTAACATTTAACACCAACAATTGTACATGCATCACCATGCTACAAAGGCGACCAAAAGAGCTACAATTTATCACCAAGTTCATGACATTATAAATGAAGAAGCTAGTGATAAAATGGGATTTTTTGTGAAAAGGGAGTAGCATGTCATTACTTTTCATTTTGTATTAACATGGGCTTGTTGATTTGTTTTTTGGACACAATTATTATGGTTTGGTGCATTTTGCATGTAGCTTATATGTACATAAAAACTAAAAAGTTACTTTATGACATTTGGTATTATGGCAACCAATGACATGTGAATGTTTTAAAAATGATTTCAAAGGACTTTTGAATTTTAGGTTTACTTCAAAATTTGCATTAATTCATGTAAATATTCCCTCTTTACAAATTAAAAATTTGGTTGTGTTAGTCAAACAAAAAATATGAAACATTAACAATAAACATAAAAGTTATTTAGACATGCAATACCTACATATGAATATTTCATAATGCATTATATAATGTTTTCACCCCGTAATACCCAATTTTTTTATTAGTTTTTTTGGCCAACCATGCAATACTCACATCCATAATTTTTAAACTACATTTTGTAATGTTGTTGCCATATGATACCCATATTGTGTTTCCAAATTGTTTACTGATTTTTTTAGTTGACTATGAAATACCTACATATGGGTCTTGAAATGTTCATTATTGTATTAACCATTTATGTAATATATGTACACCTACATGTTTTCCTAATTCAGAATTCATTTATGTGTGAATATTGCATGTGTCATGTTCAACATGTGGTTTTGGCACAATACCAATGCGGTTATTGCATATTGGGTAATTAATACAACTTGTAATACCTACTTGGTTTTTTAATTCATAATTATTTTAGATGTGGGTATTACATATTGGGTAATTAGTATAATTCATTAATGGTGGATGAAAGTATTGCATTGTGATTTAATGTTTGTTAATGAAATTTATCCATTTAAAAAGGTATTGCAAATTTGTTTCAAAAGTATGTTGAAGTTGCATTCAACCCAAGATGCATTGATTTTTGCAATACCTTCATTGATGATAATCATCACCTTCCATAATACTTTTAGGATTTTCTTGTGTGTGAACAATACCAAAAAGGTAGTGATTTAGCCAAACAATAGAAAAAGTTTTGTTGAAATATGAGGATTTAACTAGAAAAATGTAAAGATTTTGTTTAAAGGTGGTGGTTTAGCCAATAAGTAAAAAGGTTTTATCAAAAGGTAAAAATTTAGCCAAAAACAAATATTGGTTTTGCAAAAAGGTAGAAGTTTAGCTAAAAAATAAAGAGGTTTTGTTGAGAGGTGGAAGTTTAACCAAGTAAAAATATTAGTTTTGACAAGAGATAAAGGTTTAACCAAGAAAAAGTAAAGGTTTTGTTGAGAGGTAACAATGTAGCCAAGAAATAAAAAGGTTTTGCTAAGAAATAAAGGTTTATTTAAGAAGTAAATTTTTTTTGCTCAAAACAAATGTTTAACTTGAAAGTAAAAAACTTTTGTTGAAATATTGGAATTTACCCAAGATTCTTTTTTTTGGTTAAAGACAAATAAAAACTTTGGCAAGAAGTAAAGAAAAGAAAAAAAAAATTAGCCCAAAAATAAAAATGTTTTTTCCAAAAAGTAGAGGTTTAACTATAAAAAGATATAGGTTTTGCCAATAAGCAAAGGTTTAGCTATAAATAAATAAAGGCTTTTGCCTAAAAGATAAAAATGTAGCCAACGAAAATATAAAAGGTAGGTAGGTAAGTAGGAGGGGGGTTAGTTGTTAGTTGGTAGGTAGGGCTAAGATGTAGGTTAATAAGGTAGCTAGGTCAATAGGGTAACTAGGTGGGAAGGTAGTATGAAGGTCAAGGTTCATAAAGAAAATAGCCCCCAAAACAAACTTGTTATTCAAAAACCCAAAAAAGTTGATTGATTGAAGCTATATGAAAAAATGAAGCCCATCCCATGGGTAGAATGGCCAACAGGTGCATTGGTGGGTGTTGGACCTTGGTGAACTTTGGTCATCCAAAGGCTTACGAATGTGAAAATTAGAAGATGTAGAAAGATTGTGATACATATAAATAATTCAATGTTACTTTCCTCACCTTTGTATTCATGAATTGGATTACAGAAAAAAAAACCCCTAAAATAAAAGTCAAGGATGGGAACCCATCCATCAAAAGTACAAGGCAAATGAAAACATAAATAAACACAACTAACAGAAAAATAAAAGCAAGCAATCAACAAAAATCAAGTAAAGACCCTATGCAAAAAAGATTCATGGCCACAAAATGATAATCAATGATAACAAAGAAGACCTAAAACAAAATAGTTGTCATCTACCACAAATTGGTTAATGACGGAGGTGCATTAGTTATGATGTGTGGAAGAGATGAGGAACCGTAACCAAATGTAGCAGCCTGTTGAAGAATTGTTATGGCTTGTGCACGTTACAAGGCTATGGACACTCGTTGTTGATAATAAAAAACAAACATCAAGGGAATTAAAAAAGATCGTTGATGATGCACGATAGTGATGTATGCATAAGTGGTAAAAAATGAATCAAAATGAGAATGAAAACATATGTCTCAATAGCAAGGGGAATGAAATCATCACTTAATGTTCGTTCAGCGTATGACCATGTCTTTTCCTGAGCAGCCATCATTGTTACATGTGTTGTTGTCGTCAATGTTCGTTGCACCATAATTTTGTGCAAGTTGGGTCAACAATAATGACGTCCATCAAGGTCTTGAAGCCATCTCTAATGATAAAGATATCCACTTGTCATCAAGTGTGGCAAGGGAAAAGGTGGGAGACTTCCCTCTACACATGTGTTCCCCTCTCCAAAGTGATAGCTTCGATAGTATCTTGAAATGTATCATGGGTTGTTATATGCTCACTCCCAAAAGGGCACCGAAGTAAATGGGTACCTAAATTATCAATGGTATGACCACATTGACACTGTGAAAGATGGGCAACAGTAGGATGTGGCAAACCAAAATGGGTATGTAAGGTTGTAAGGAAGTGGGTTCTGATAAACAAAATGCATGTGTGGTAAGACAAGTTAATAACTAAGTGCTTGCCCCTAGACCCACACATGAATGAAGACATGCTCGCATGATATCTAAAGGAACGTTTATTAGAAGCAAAGCAAACTCTTGCTTGTGTAGGCAATCTACCAAATAAGCCTACAATTGGGGATAAGAATAAACCATTAGGCTCTCAAAAGGTGGGATTTGAAAATAAACAACCTAGGGTAAAAGGGCTTTGGCATTTTGTAGTGTTATTTGGAACGAGGAAATGCTAGTTTCAACATGTGTTATTACATATAGAAGAATAGGGTGATCATTTTATTGGAAACAAGTGACAAGTGTAGGAGCCATTAGAGCCCAACATCCCAAGAATGTGAGGGTAGTACTTTGAACTGTAGAAAGGAAACTGAACCCATCTAAAAAAATAAGAAAAATGGTTTGATGACAAGCTAGGTGACTAATAAAACCACCAAATGATCTTGCACTAAATAACTTCTAAAATGTAATTATGGTATAAGTATCAAACTCAGCATAATGTTACAAAATACTTGGAGATGAAAATATTATATGAAGTAAATAGTTAGGGCACCGAGCATAACACAACGAGAGCATTGCAAAAGTTGCCTAAAGATCTGTAAGCATAGGGAGACTAGATATTGTCCCAAGATCCTTATGAAAAGCCTTATCCACAAATGACTTAATGAATGATCTGGATCCCACTAGTGCGCCCAAAATATGAAAACTCGAATCAAGAGTAAGAAAGCCAAGAGGAAGTGATATAGAATGGTCCAACCTTTGAGGAGATCAAGCTACACACATCGCTAGTTGCTTTAAAAGCCCTAATGCTTAAAAGTCCTCTTGTGATCATAAAAAAACACCACATCTAATGTAGGACTTACTTTATGTGTGCCAACAAAGGGAAAACACAAGTAAGGGGGGTTGTAGCTATAAGGTGAAGAACATGAAGGTGAGCCAGAGCAAACAACCTTCCTCCTAATGGGTCCCCTTGTCTTGTACCTGACTCCAACAAAATGATTATGAAATTCCTATGTAAAAAAACTTGAGAAAAATATAGTGGGGTGGGCGTGTGTAAAATCATCAAACAAATGAGAAAATTTGATCTAAAAAACCAGGTGAAGATTGTAATTACTGAAAAATGGAAAATCATGCATCGAATTAAAAACATTATAAACATCCACCTATAGCACCACCTAGTTTGCATGTAAATTTAACATCGTTCAAATGCCATGAACCATTGTTTCACACTCGACATGAGTCACTACACCAAACTAATGAGAACTAAAATGTTTTGTAAGAATATCCTTAAACAAAATAGCCAATGTGCAAGCAATTAGGTGATAGGTCATTTCATTGATCGTGATGGGACATATGCCTCTAGATTGCTTCTCCAACATTAAGAATTGAAACGTAAAAAATAGATGCAACATTAAAGATGGAACATGACCTCAAGCAATGTGCCCACATGTTTCGAAGAAAAGGTCAAAGCCAATCGCATAATCATTCGGGACAAAACAATATCATAAAAGTTCATACACCATATTCGAAGGGTCACCAAAAGAAAGATGTGGTGAACAAACTAAGGTAGAAATAATGTTTTTCGATTTAAAATAACATTAATTTCAAGATGGAAATCATCAACAAAAGGGGGGAAATCAACCTCAGAAAGTGGATGGAAAAGGTGAAGGATTCTGATGGTCTCTTTAGATGGGGCTGCAGGTGTGCTTAGAATTAATGCACATGTTGTTCAAGCATACTCCCCGACATGAACAAGGGCCCATGCATAGTGTAATCATGTTGATGGAGGTCGGGTGGGATTTGAAGTTGACTCTAAACATTTACAAGAAGCTAAAGCAAGTGCCCTAATTGTGTGCTCCTCCTGTAGTGTTTCCCAGTTGCCACCCATGTATCAATGTAAGCAAACATGAATTTTTTGGTGACCTTTTTCATCACCCTGTGAAGGAAAGGACAAACATGAATAAGGGAATAACAAATAAACATCTTAAGTTATAATATGAAAAGGATCGGATCTTAATCGAAATAAGGATATGCAAAGCCTATTGAACATCAATTCAAATAACATATGGAATATGATGGTATGAATGAAGATGAGGCAAACCCAAATGGAAAGCATCAATGATGTTTATGGATGCAATCCATGTCCATGTTCAAAAAGGAGGAGAACATGGTAAAATTGAAAAGAACATTACCCCTGAAACAGATGATTGCTTATGAGCGATGCATGAAAACCGATGTGTTAAACCCCCATGTTGTTAGAATACGAAATAGTACAAAGAAAAAAGATGGTCTATGACAAAAATAACAAATCATGAAAAAGATAGACCTAAGTTTAATCCAAAACCAGAAACACAAAAACACAAGACAAAAACACGAAATGTTTTAATAAATGATCCAAATGAAATTTTATTCAGAAACCAAAACCATCAAATAAAGGTTATTGCATAAAATCATACTTTAGACTAACGTCGAACATACCAAAGGTAATGGGAGGTCTTACCCTTATTTATACCCCATTGGGGACCTAGTTCAAAGAAGTTTCCATAAAGGTTTCCATGCATGCATTAATCAAGGAAGCTTCTCGAGAAACTTTTAACTAATAATGAATTAAAAGTTAACTAAAATTTAATCAAAGTTTAACTTAAATTATACCCCATTGGGGACCTAGCTCAATGAAGCCTCTATGGAGGTTTCCACATGTGCATTAATCAAGGAAGCTTTTTAAGAAACTTTCTAATAGTGAACTAAGAATTAACTGAAAGTTAACAATGATGCAAGAGATGATGCAGGTGATTATGTTAGTGCAAACGATAATGCAAGTGATGATGCAAATAATGATGCATGCAATTATGTTAGTGCAAATGATGGTGCAAATGATGATGCAAGTGACTATGTTGGTGCAAACGATGATACAAACAACGGATGATGGTGGTGTCCATGATAATCGCCATTTTAAAAATTGGGTACTTTGGACCATGGAATGACTACAAATGCACAAACCCTATAAAAGCCATGACCACTTGTTTATTTATTAACCCATCAAAGATCACAATAACTAAAACTGCTTTTTGGAAGTTGTTGCAATTCAAAGTACAAAACCAACAAATTTTGTTAGACATCCCGAGTCAATTTTGTAGTCCACCATTGTTTGAGTCACACACTGAATTCAAAATGCATGAAAGGCTAAAATTGTGCACAAATCAGAAGAATGTAGGATACGAAGAAAACAAGTTTGGTAGATTTGCAGTGTGCAAAAATTGCAATATGATCGAATTGTTATGAATTGAATGTTTCCGCTTAAACACGATCATGGAAAAAACAATTTGATGGAAAAGGTTTCACCATGCCCATCATCACAAGCCATAACTCTGAGAGGGGCCTTGATTCAATTATCCAACCTCCAAATAGAATACCCATTGATGAATCATAGGTGCCAAAGATTGGCATGTGGTGCATTGGTGCGTGAAACATACCACATTCAAACCAAGATATGAATGTTGCTATAGAAGCATACCACATGAATTTGAAGGAGTAGTTCAAAAATATGAAGTGTATGTTGGAAGGAAGGAGATTAGATTGGTTGATTCACCAATTGGTTGAAAAAGTCACCACCCATCACTGGTATATTAGCATGTTAAAGCACGAAGGTGTTTTGTGGAACCATTAAATGGAAAAATATTTGTCAAATGCATGGTGGTTTATTCAGTAGATTTGACATTAGCACATCCACCTCCCAAAACCAAGAACCATAGATCCAGCAAGGGTCCAATCATAGTCGCACAATGGTATACAATATATAGTTCGTAATCCTAAGTTAGAATGGGCATCTTTTGATTGCTAATGGGTGCAAAAATGCAACCTATGCAAGCACTAGATTGTTATGTTCATGAAATTATGGCCCAACCTTCCCCTAGGGACTATCATTTCATCCTATAAGGCGTGTTTCAAAACAAGGACGGATGGACTTAGGGCATTGAATGACTTGCCTTCCTTTCCATTGAACGCAAAGGCTGTGACAACTTGTTTTCAACCCCTAAATCAAGTAGGACACCATGATCAAATAGATTATAACTATTTGCCTTGTCAACACCTTCGTTTCCCTTGTGGTCACTTGTGGGTGAGATCTTGAGGGTGATCATTGTTTTTTTTGACATTTTGGGATAAAATAACTATTTACAGTCCCAAATTTTGGTTGAGTTGAAGTCTATTCAAGGGAAAATGGAATTTTTAAAGGCCTGGTTGGAGCCAAGTTGTGTCACCCCATTGGTGACGTTTTTATTATTGCATAGGAAGGCAATAATCTTAGCTTGAAAAAAAAGCTTGACTTTATTGATTGCATGAGGAAAAAATCCAAGTTTGATTCTACAAGCCAAGGTGAAACCAAGAATCAATCACTTGCAATGCTAATATATCATCATGGATCAGGGTTAGCTTGACGACCATGTTTAATAAATAATTACCCTAGGAAGCTCGAAAGTATAAGGTAAAAGACCTCTTCCCTAAGAACAAAAATAGTAAGGTCTTGGGGGAGCTTAATAACATGCAAAATTGGAACCACATTTGTCCCTATCACAACGGACTAGAAAATAATAATATTTTTAACTGACTTACAACCTACAATGTAATTTTTTGCTTATGAATAATAATATTGGCTCCATATGTATGCATACTGATTTCATCAAGTTTTAGTAGCAACACATCCTAAGACATTAAGCTTTTGCTTTAAACGTTTGTAAACATCCGCACATCTCTATTAACCAAAAACTTACTACAAGTGGAATTAGACAAATATGAAAGCATCAAAACCATTTTACTTCAACATTGTTTGATTCCAATTGGAACAAAGTTCTTATGTTTACAAAATAATCGTGAGCCAATTTGAAGACATTGTGAGCAACTTTTCCACAAAGTGAAATATATAATCAATAACATATAAATGTTTTTTCCCAATAGGAGCTACATTGTTGGATCCTCCTTGGGGAAGCCTCTATATCCTCAAGGTAATAATCACTCCATGAAAGACTCTCCCTAGGCGAAAAATCTCCTCGGGGACAGGTTCCATTCTTGAAAACAATGTCCCTGAGCCTTGAAGACAACCTCCCTGGGGAATGTAGCCTTTTCCTTCATAGGGATTTCCTACCCCAAGGAAGACATCTTTTCCCCCGTTAGGGATTGGGATATTTTCTTCGGGGAGAGGTTGCGTTCTTGGGAATGATGTCCCCAAGGAATGTTGCCTCCTCCTTGGCAGGGACTTCTTGCCATAGGGAACACATCTTTTCCCATGTTGGGGACTAAGGTAGATTCTCCTCGAGGAAGACTCTCCTTGGGGAGAGGTTGCATTCTTGAGAATGATGTCCCTAGGCCCCAGGGATAGCCTCCTTAACTTACACAACCTTTTCCTTGGTGAAAACTTCTTGCCGTGAGGAACACATCTTTTCCCACACCAGAGACTGGGGTAGATTCTCCTTGAGGGAAAGGTAGTGTTTTCGAAAAAATTTCCCCGAGCCTTGAAGACAACCTCTTTAGGGAATGCAACTTTCTCCTCAACAAGGATGTTTTGCCATGAGGAACACATCTTCTCCCATGATGGGGGCCAGCGAGATCTCGCCACCTTCCCCGGGCCATATTTTGAAACTGTTTGGTGTATGATGGCATCCCAACACCGGAAATTGTTGAAGAATTATCATTCAACTATGTACCAATCCTTTCATTGCACCTCAAGTACCATTATTTGATATGCTATGGCTTCAAACCACTTGAAGAATATAACATGAAAGAGGTAATCATCTGAGGTAACATGCAGTAAACATGTGCAACATTGTTTAATATGAGAATGAACATGACATTTATAGATGGCAACAATACACCAATAGTGTTAAAAACCTCATGGAAAGTTCATGGTTGTTGTCTAAATTTATATGACTCTTAGATGATGGGAATCTAATGCCACCTTTCCACTTGAATGCCATCCAATATTCGGGACGAAAGGAATCCAATACTACTTATTAGCCTTGTCCTTGGGACAAAGGGAATCCAACAGTATGGAGGTCAGTTCCTCGAGGAATCAATAGGGCACTCACCTACCTAAGAATTTCCAAGATTTCAACTTCCTAGGGTTTTGCATGACTCATCTCCCTGAAAAAGATAAAATACCTTCCATGGGGAAATGAAAATACTTTCCTTGGGGAAATGAAAATACCTTCCCTAGGGAAATGAATAAAATGGTATTCACTGGTTAATTCCCAATGGATGCTCCTTGAGGAATTTTTGCATTAAAGCTTCTTGGGGAATTGCCTAACCGAAGCTCTTTGGGGACGTACATATGTTCCCCAAAAGTAGAAGGAACTACCTTAAGGATTGCAGATGGCAAGAAACATAAGTATAAATGACAAGATTTTTATTAAATCGAAATAAATGTACACTATTTACATGCCAAGAAGTTTTGTACCATCAACCCTATCTCTAATGCATTATTTCATTTCTATCTGGGAATTCCTTCTTCCATTTTGCTGTCATTGCTTCCTCAATTATTTTATAAATTGTAGCCCGCAATTCTTTTGGTTTTTTCACTTGAACCACTTGCCACCATCAAGAATTGTGTCAGGGCCTTTTTGTCGGGCTTTGAAGTATTGAAGCAAGTTTAACACCATGTAGTATGTGCACTCAGTACTCCCTAATTGTTATGAGACCCAAGGCTTCTTCCAAGGTAGGTTCATTATCACCTTACCTTCATCATCCCATGCTTCCACGAGGTCAAGTTCAAGTCTTTTAAAAAAAAAGGCCATTTCTTGTTTCATGTGTGATAATTCCCACGAGTTCAAATGCACACATTGGGTAGGTTTGTGGCAAAGAAGGCTACAATGCTTAGAATATCCCACCGATTGCCCAATAGCTTATTGTAGAACTGTTCGACTATGGTTAAGTTATTGTGTACTGCACCGTGTACAAAAGGGAAGATGTGATGGGACTTTATTCTTGCCAATTTCTAATCCGGCTAGTCCATAAACTCCAATATCCTCTCAAACCATTGTTTCACATCAATTACCCACAATGTGTTCATTAGTTGCATTGGTGCAATCCATATATCTTTTGGGACCCCCCTTAGTATGGAGTAAAAAAATATGTTCACAATATTGTCTGTGGCATCATTGCCTTTCAATGCACATTTGATATCGTTGAGATCAATCATAATTTGGTCATGACCAAATGTAATTTCAACATTTAATTTCTAGTCTTCACCCTTGTGGTTTTTGGCAATGTTTTTCCACTTTGGAATCACCATGGATAGAAAACAAGATTCTAGGATCACTATGCCAAAACTTGACATTTATTATTCAAACAAATATGATTCATGACCATTTTCTAGTCATATAGTCATATATGCCATGTTTTTGTGCCTAATTGTATTATTGTAACCATGGATATGATTATATGATTAAAAGCCTTCTTGGATAAGATTATGTGACTAAAAATATTTTTCATGAACAACATATAATTATTTAATAATATACAATTTAAAACATTAAAAACTTATGAAGTAAAGGATAAATAATTAGAAGGTAAATATACGTACCTAGTAAGCATATTATAAGCTTGTAGATGATTAAACACATAATTAGTGCACAAATAAATAATTAATACCTTATAATTTTTTAAAAATTTTGTTTCAAAATCTTTAATTATTTAATGTGAATTTTTAGATAGTCGTTAAAAAATTTGGGGGAATTTATTTTCATTTTTTAAAAAATTCTCAAAAAATGGGATTTTTCCCCCAAAGTTCTTGAAACATAAAATTTAATAAAAATGAAAAAGGTTTGTCACCAAAAAAATAAATAGGATCCTACTTACCTACTTATTTAAACCTACCTACCTCCCAAATGGCCATTTATAATTATATTTCAGTTCAAAAATATATCTCAATTTATAAATATATAATATATTCCATAGGATTTATGACTAGGACAAAAATGCAACTAATGGATAAACAATGTGTCCATATGGATTACATAGTCATGTAATCATGAATGGTATTTACAACTACAAACGTAGTCATGGGTGTAGTCATATTTGCCATGTTTTGGTGTAGTGGATTAGAACAAAGTCCCATATAAGTCTATCCTATAATGATGCACAATCCATTTTGAACCATAAAAACACAATGGAAAGTTTCCAAACAATGAAGTCCTAGGGGAGTTGAACATTGTAGCCCCTTGGGAAAATGCCAGACTCAGGTCCTAGGAACTTAACAAGTTCATCTCCTTGGCAATGGAACGACTTAGGCTCTTTAGGTACCTAAATTCACAAGGAGCTTCTTAGTTGATGTCCTTGGGGAGTAATACATTTTAGCTCCTTGGGAAGGCATCAAGTTTGGGTCCTCGAGGAGCTATACACTTCATTTCTTCAAGGAAACACCAAGATAAGATCCATGGGAAGCTTATGAGTTCGAATCCCTAGGTAGCCTAATTCATCTCCCTGAGGAGGTCACGAGTTAGGGTACCCGAGGTTTTGAACTCCCGAGGAGTTAGCAAGGTGACATCCCTAGGGAAAGGTTAGCCTTAGGTCCCTAGGGAGCATGCACAATTCAGTTCCCCAAAAAGGTGCTAGTTTTTAGCTCTTCAACCAGTTATGCAATTTAGTGCACTAGGAAGCTAAGATCATAGGTCCTTAGGAAGTCTTGATGGAAATCAAAAACTCAATTGCAAAAAAATTAGATGGGTTACTTACCCTAATTTTTGTGCTTGAAAATGCGAGTTTAGGTTGAAGGAATCAAACCATGCTTTCCATTCTAATGCCAATTCTTGTGCTTTTGAAATTGGTAAAGGTTGTTTCACCTCGATAATCTTCATTCTTTCCTAAGCAGCGAGACTAGGCCCCTTGTGGTTTGGTTTTGAGTATGATTCATATCATGTCCCTTTCTTTCCCTTTGGGTCTTTCAGGGCCTTTGAGTGGCCTTGAGTTGACTGCTTTCCCTTCTTGTTAATTGTAGTTACTTACAATTCATCCATGTCTTGATATGTTCTTATTATTAGCAACTTCCTTAATTATGGCCTTAGTCTAGCCAGGAATAACCTTTGCCTCTTTGCATTCAAAATTTTACCCTTGAAAAAAAACTTTCCAACTTGTCATAATACAATTGCATTTTTTGCTTAGGTTTTTGACGGATTGCGTCCATCTTCATTTTCAACTCATCCTCACCATATACACCATATTTTAGGTGTAGCAAAACTTGCAAAGTCTTTCAATTTTGAAGTGGTGGGTCAAGCTGACAATACCAGTCCTGGGCCTTACTTTTCAAGTTGAACTTGGCAATTTTGAAGAGCTTGTCTTCATCTAGCTCCCAAACTTCTTCAGCCATTTAAAACCTTTCTGTTTAATCAAAAATGTCCTCTATGTCCTCGCCCCAAAAAAGCTCATCCATAGCTTTTGGACTAGTCATCCTATCTATTAAAGGTTATAACCACACACACTTAGTTAATACTTTTAATCTCTTAATTCAACTTCATCTCCCTTTTCCTTAAACTCAATAGATTGTAGTTTGTTGCTACCTATTCTTATGTTGTAATTCATATCACTTCTACCAATGTATCTCCAAAAGAGACATATATATAGATCAGTGCAATAAAGCCAACAAAACATATGAAAAACCTTACTAGAATAGGCAATTCTCAAAATGCGGTTTCCTGTTTTGATCCTACTATTTAATTCTGGTGTGTAGAATTTATGCACAATAATTCTTTATACTAGTATCTATTGGAATCCAAATATTTCCTACCTTAGGTACTAAAGTAATTTTTTCCCTAATTAACCATTGAACTTTAAGATGTTTCAAAGGGCTAAGGGCTTGTGAAGAAAAAACTTGGTTTTTAAGGTTTGTAGGATGGACCACTATCGCCCATTAGCATCTAAATGGGTTTTAAGCCAAAAAGTTGTCTTCGTAAAGAAACCAACATGTATAACCCTATTGCAATATCATTAACTTTTGTAGTTATTGGATCAAACCTTACGATTATTATACTTGCAAATTTGGTAACCCTTAAGATTGTTGTCCTTATACTTGGTTCCATAGAAACTCCACCTCATCAAAAGTTGAAACCCCAAATTGGATTCTTCTGCTCATGGTATCATCATCAACATAGTCATTCAAGCTTGTTGGAACATTTTATGAAAAGAAGTCAATTAATTTTCCTTTAAACCATGGGACTGAAAATGTTAGAAACCTGAATGGCATATGATTGTTCATCTACACCCTCCAATTGCCATTTAAGTTGTTGATCTGACTTTGAACAAAGTCTCCAACTTATGAATCTAGAGGTACTTCCTCCAACATCCACTCTCAGAATCATGTCTATTACTTCGAATAATTTCTCAATTCCTGGTATGAAGAATTTGATCAAATAATCGAAAGAAACATAAGCCTTGGGTATCCAAATATCCCCAACCTTGGGAATTTCATTTTTTACCTCAAGCCTTGAAACATCAATGTTAGGGAATGTAAAAAATGAAGAAAAACCTATGTTGGAATTGTGTAATCACTACAACAAAAGGTGTCCATGTACACCGTGATTTCATTGAATTTTGAGTGAATTCATTAGTTGTAATGAATGGGGACAAGTGAAAAAACAATGAATTCATTGGTCTATTGAACAAGGACTAGTGAATGTTTATCCATTCTCTAGTTCCATCCCGAATTTTGATCCATATTTGCGCTTGTGTCTCAAACCCTCTATAATGGATTTTGAGTGCCAAATCTCGAACTTTAGTTTCCTTTGGTTCAATCCCCACAATTTTCACCACATCAAAGCCATGTAGACACAATATCAAAGATCCTACAAATGGATTTTGTTCTATGTTTGGATTGTCAAACCTATAGATAATATGATGCTCAAACAATTTTTGGGTAGTAAGATTTTGATCATGCCTACTATTACTAGAATTTGACATCTTCTATACATTTCAAGAACTTAAAATTAATCTTATAGCAACTTTTATATGTATTGTCCTATTTTGATTGACATGTTTTAATACCAAAAAGGGTGGTTCACCTAAGTGTGCTTAAGCTCTGAAATCAAAGGAAAATTTTAACATTAAGTATTCAATACATTAACACTACAAGATGAACAAACAATTGACCAAACCTAGATACATTAACAACATAAGAACAAAACATTTTTTATAGACCTTTGATGGATCAATTCATTCCAAATCTTCTTTCTATGTGGGTTGTCATGACCTACTGGTTGTGGGCAATCCAACAAAGAAAATCCATGTAAAGCCAACACCCAAACCCCATAGAAACCAAATACTTCAGACAAACAAATTTAACTATTATGACATTCAAGTCCCCCAGGAATTTCCCATTGCAAATGAATCTGCTCATGCCTCCCAGACTTAGAGGTACTAGATCCTCCACAAATCCCAATAGAAGTCCCAAGTACACTAAAACTTGAGCAATATGCCACACAACAGGCCAACCCATTAACCCCTTTGAACCTTTGATCATCTCCATCTTAGGTCCCTATTGATTCATTGAGATATAATGTTTTACCCACTAACCTTAATGCAACGGAGTTTATGAAGCTAAAAGGCAAAACTTTCACATAATTGAGCTTAGGCATGCTTTCGAAAACTCACAACAATAAAACCAAAAACATAAAATCAAAGAAAAATGAATTTGAATCCAAAAGTGCTTAGCTTTTTCCGCCTTCTGGTATTTATCCCCTTCCACCACCAAGCACATTGCCAATTTCCTCGCCTCATCCTCATCTTCACAATAAAAGAGAATCCCGAAAATAGAGCTCCATTGCCAATTCTTGATCTAGGTGCCGTCATTCCATGAAAAACACAAACCAAAACTCATGAGCTTCCAACATAAAAAACTAAGAAAAATAGAAAAACATAAAGAAATAGAAAGTGGCTCCTCTAATGTCCATGTACCAACTGTCTTGCAAACAACAAAAACACAAGAAAAATAGAAAAACACAAAGAAGTAGAAAGTGACTCCTCTAATGTCCATGATGTCAACTGTCTTCTCCTTTGGCGCTTTCTACTAGTCACAATCTATGCAATAAGTCATCCATCAGTTTAGGGCTTAGTCAAATCAGGGCTGAGTCACTCAAACGGACTTGCTCACACAGGTCCAGGTCACACAGGATCCAGATAGGGGTAATAATCCATGCTAGGTTCAGAAATTACATATTCCACTCCAACAATCAATGAGCAATATATTGAACAACCCGATGTTCACCATGGGAATACTAAACCATCAGACACAACTTTTGAGGATCTTTAAGAAAATTATGGACCCACAATGGAATTAGCTGAACGCTTTTCGCTGTGTTTGTTCTCCATGTACTCAATGGATACGACCAAGCTCAACTTCCAAACTATGATCAACATTTAGAGCACCACCCTATAACTATGTAGAACATGTTTAACAGCATTCCAGTATCTGCAAAATGATGTCCCACCCTTTTATTTTCTTTTCTTTCTGTGTCCAAATGAGGCAAAAACTTTAAAATTTTCAAAAATTGGCAAAAGCTTTCCCAGAAAACAGGGAATATCTGACATGAAATTGAGTTTCACTTTTTGTTTTCACATTTGAAAAGATAGCTTCATGAAAAGGTTTTGTTTTTTTTCTCTTCCAATTTTGTGAGGTAAGTGAACTGGTGATCATCCACAAGATGACTTAGCCAAATTTGGCTACAGGTCATAGAGAAAAGTATAAAATTTTCAGAACCCTATATTCTGGTCACATGCTTGAAGCTATGGTCTAAATCTGGCGATTTGTACTTTTTTTTCTTCCAAATATGGCAATATTGTGATTTTTTCACTAAAGACCTTTATTGGATTAACAGCCTCTTCTTTTTGTCACCAAGCGGTGGCATTTCACCCAAAAAAAGCACTGTTCATGACAGGGGTTTTATGTTTCAATTTTGTGATCTAGAAAATTTAGTGAATTTTTCCAGCAAAACAGGAAAATTAGTCAAATTTACACCATATAAACAAAATCTTCCCAACCGTCCCCCTGTTATTTTTGTTGAAATAACCACAAAATGTTTCCAAAGAAAACACCATTGTTCATGAAGATTGTCTACATTTATTTTCTAATGACCAAAAGTCACAAATTCCATTGCATTTCATATGTGCAAACTCTTGGGTTTTTTCAATTTTTTTGATTTCACAAAACTGGCCAAATTTTGCTGAAAATACACATTTTACACCGGAAAGCACGTTTTTCCAAAAAAAATCATAAAATTGCAAAATACTGCCACAAAAGAATTTCACTGGTTAAACATACTCATGTTCCTAAACCTTAAATCTCCATGTGAACAAACTTGGTACTTAACTCCATTGCCCACTAGATTAGCCCAGTAAGCAATGTGCACACAAAGCTAAATAAATAGGTCTGCCATTAAATTAATATTTGCACTTTGTGTGTGCAATAAAGCAGGAGGATAAATCAATGGATTGTGTGTGTAATAAAAGAGGCTAAAGAAGCAACCCAAAAAAGAATTATTGGCAAAAGCCCAAAGATAAGGCCCACAAACTAAGCTAACCACCAGGATTACAAAGGGGGGGAAAGTCAAATTATTAAATAATCATCTGGTACTCCACACCACCATACATCCACTGCAGTGTGTTTTTAGTCTGTATTGGTTCAGTCTAACCCACCTTATGACAATCAAACATAGACTATCAACATTTAACACTATTTTTCCAAGCCCACAATAAGTTACCACAACACCACCTATCCTATTTTTGGACACCCATTAAA
>Ga0116231_10009103_pt1 | contig 16983 bp, 12 predicted proteins | sample S1TSphgellanicum_2_FD_89695 | JGI IMG/M metagenome (GOLD analysis project Ga0116231, IMG submission 89695) | Host-associated microbial communities from peat moss isolated from Minnesota, USA - S1T2_Fd - Sphagnum magellanicum MG | ecosystem: Host-associated > Plants > Peat moss > Unclassified...
AGAACAAAAAACAAGAAATCAAAAAAAAACAAAAAATTGAAAAAAAAAACTTTAAAAAAGTTTAAAAAAAAAAAAAAAACTAGGGTTGCAAATACAAACTACAAACTCTACCTCATGTAAATTATACTTCACATAAAACTAGAACCACCAACACTAGACTACACAATGGCATTCACAACTATTGTAATCATTGACATTTTAGATAGAAGATCTTATTAGATGAACTTAACCCTTAATGGACAAGTGGAAGGAGGTAACTGCAACCACATAACCACCAAAGTTATTAAAATGTTGGAACCTGGCAGAATTGTAAGAAACTCCAAGTTGAATCTTTTGGTTTTTTTAAAAAAATAAATTGATTAAGGAATGGAAAATACCCACCATTGAAAATGCTATGGACCAGCTTCAAATTTTTGCAATTTTGGAGAACTTGACTAAGCTACCATGCTTCGTACATAGATGACAAAACAGTATAAAGTAGATAAAAGGAACTCATATGAGGTTGGTGAATAAGAATTTGTTTCATTTGGACTTGGGATGAGGGAGAAACAAATGGTCAAAGATGCACATACAATGGGCATTCACACAATCAAAGAAAGGTAACATTTTGTGAGAGTTTTTGGGCACTTAACTGATCATTCTTACCCCTCCCATGTTTCACTATGTGTTACAAAACTTGGGATGTTGGAGTTGTTAAACCTTTGTCTCACACTTCCCAGGCTCAAAAAAAGTTCTAAGAAAGTTTGAGACATAGGAATGAGACATCAAAAAGGGTTAGAGAGAAGGAATTGTGTGTTTTTAACAACATAGGCATGTTACAATTTGGTTAATAGGAGTTTAGGTAGGAGTAATAGATGGGTAGCCAACCATATTGGTCCATTGTGACATTTAAGGGTTCAAAGTCTGGGAACCAATGAGGTATGCGAAATCCCTAGATGTATATGAACCCTAGTGATGGTTTAAAGATGCATTACAAGATGGTCCCAATTTTTTAAAAGTTGAAATAATAAAATCCCCCATTTTCTTATAGCCATATAATTCATAAATACCCATAAACCCTAGACCCAACTTGGGTAGCCCTTATTGAACTATAAACCACTTAAAGTTAAAATTAATCCTTAGTTCATTGTATTGACCTATTGGTAGGTAGATCTTCAACTATTATTTGTTGAAATGTTTCAACTATATACAAAAGTTCTATAGCAACAAATTCCTTCCTTCAATTTCTTTTGTGATCATCTTCATTTGTTGTGTAATCATCTTCATTTCCTTGCCAGGTTGTTGATGCTTATTGTAATGTATATCTTTGAGGATCAAATCTTGTTGTTCATTGAAAGGCCATATACTTGCAACCTTAAATTTAGACTTGATGTTTTTCTTTGTGAATGATTGTTTATTATATTCATCTAACCATGGTTATTCTGTTTGGTTCCATGTGATTGTTATTAAACATAATTATATATGTGACCTTTCTAAACATTGTTTTAAATGATTTAAATCAAGATACATCTAATGGTTGTAAAACACATGATGTGTGGGATGGTAAGGTGATCATGTTTAGCCCAAACTCTTATGTATATTTTATTGTTTTTAAGGTGACATGGTTGCCATTCCCATCTAAAACTAATAAATGCCTATTGAACAAAAATAAGAACTCCTTGAACAACAAAAAAATCATCCAAGTTTTTTTTTGCATTGTTATGCAAATCCTTAATTTTTCAAAGTTTAATGTAATTGTCCCATAATCTTTTTCTTTTAAAAATGTAGAACCTTGGTAGATTACCTCCCTACAACATTGAAGATGGTGTTATAAACTACATTTGATATTTTCCTAACCGAAACGCTTGTTTTTGTTTGTCTACAAACTTGAATTCTAGTTTTATTTGAATTCCATATATGATTTGTAACATAATTGTGCCGATTATATAATGATAGTAGGTTGGTGTAAAAAGAATTGTAAGAAGTGGGTGTCAATCCCTATGTTCTATAAACTTCCAATCCTTCTACTTGGTGAATGTTCATTTAGGAGTGTTTCTGCTTGAGTGAATACTACAAGCTACTACATGGTATCCCATCCTAGAATAGCGTAGCCCTTATTTGTGTGAGCATTTGAACCTTCATTTTTAGCTATTATAGGCTTATGGGCAATCTACATTCTTGCATGGTTAAGGTCCACATAATCATTACATCATCCGCTTCTTTTGTAAACACACCTCCTATCCCCATATTTTTAAATCTTATTTTGACATTTATATGATTAAAAAATGATCGAGCTTAGAGGAATGTTCCATGACTTGCTAGGCATTTAAAAATAATATGTCTTTTTCTCAACAACATCCATTGTTGCTTCTAATGTTTCATTTGGCCACATGCCTCTTTTGTTTATTGTAGGGATTTGATTCAATTACAATACTAATCTTTTGGTTTCTAATTTAAGAAACTTGTCTACTACTTTCAAATCCAACATGTTTATTTGTCACTTTGAAGCATAATCAAGTTCATGAGTATTTAGTTCGTCTTAGTCTCAACCTCTAGGAATTTGATGGTGTGTGTTTTGGCCCAACTAATGGTATGCATTTTTTCTCTTTTATATATAACTCAAGAATTAAAAAATTGTTATAAGTTAAATGGAAACATTGTTAATGTTTGTTTAGTAGTGTTATAATATAGTTGATCATGAGAGTATAAAAATTTGTAAATTCTTCTCATGCTAAATCAACATCTTCTATTGATGTGTATGCTATGGGAATAAATATATAGGGAGTATTGATATAATTTAGCTAATCTTTGGTTCTTTCACTACACCAAAATGTGGCATATATTAGAGTTATCCATAAAGTGACCATGTTTTCACCTTGTCTTTTGGGCCTCTTTTCACCCCCTATACCGTCTTTCAATGGTATCTACAAAGTAAGGAAATTTCATTAAATTTCAATATAAAATGTTGAAATTTAGCATTTAATGCACAAGGTTTAAAAATAATTATAGTAGTAATACAAGTAGGAGCAATGAAAACATATTTAGTAATAATGGAGGCACTCAAGAAAAATGAAAGATAGGATGAAATTCAAATTTTCACAAAAATTGATGGTATTCTTAATTTCACTCCCAATTGAATGCTAATGTATTTTTTTGCAGGTTTTTTAAAAATCTCACCTTGTGTATGACCAAACTCAAGGTTTTGATATTGTGTTTTCCTTGCTTTATAAATAACTCTATTACTTCACATATTATTCTATTTTTAATAATTTAGGTCACATATTAGTACATGACTATGTAGTAAAATTGGATCATGGCTTATGCCCATAATAATAATTCTCATCATAGTAATTTATGCCATTAATCATGTGACTTTTAATAATACATTTGAAAAATATAATTGAATAATAAATATTTTATTAACCTATGAAATGTCAACACATGTTTAAACATAATGGAACCACATTGACAATCTATCTACCTATTTATTAACATAGCTTATGAACCTTGTGTGTGCTAGAGCTTTAAACAACTTAGGCTAGCTTAAAAAATTAAACTACCTAAATTGAATAACTTCAAATTAAATACAATTTAGAAACCTAAGTAAGAACCTTAGGTAGGTATGTAGGTGGGTAGGCCTAGGTAAGTAGATAAGTAATATCCATTTTATTTTATTTTTGTCACAAGCTTTTAATAAGCTTATCACAAGTGGTATTTACATTTGGGCAAACCCATCCTTGGGTGGTACTACTAGGAATCACCTCAAGGAATCATTAATGAACCAAACACAACCAAATCATTTTTTTGGGCCCTTTTTGTTAAATGTTCTCACAATTATAAATTATTATTTTTTCATGTTTATTAATTGCATGTTCTAATATATGGCTTGAAGTTTATTTAAGAATGTAAAAAATTGAATATTTTAAAATATATATATTCTTAATTAAAATGGCCCCTTAAAAAATTGACAGCCTCAACTTTGGAAATTCGTAACTAAATCATATTTAATCAATTAATTATCAAATAAAAACCTGAAAATAAAATGACTTCCAAATTACCTTTTTTTTCAAATCATAAAAAAATTAATAAATCATGTTCCAAATTTGTGTTCATAACAAAAAAAGTTCAATGAAAAAAAATAGGTGCTATGTTCTTGAAACTTTTTCCAAATGCAATGATTAAGAACATCAAAATACACAATTTTTTGATATTATTGAAATTTCAAAATCTATGGAACTTAATAAATGTGTGTGTGTGTGTGTATATATATATATGAAAATTGAAATTGAAATGTTTTTTATGATTTTTCAAAGTTCGATGGGTCTAGGAAAATCAAGGTGTGACATTCCTAGTGGTATCACCCAAGGACAAGACTACCCATTTTGAATATATTTAGTGCATGTATTGTGTGTAGATTAATTTTTTTTCATATACTTATATTATTTACAAAGTTGAATTTGTTCACAAAAGATATGGATCCATAAATTTAATGAAAGGGAAACATTATAACATTATCCCACATCATCCTTTGTCCCATACAAAGGGAGTCAACTTTAACCATTCTTATGTTTTTCATATTTTTTTCAAATGAAAAAAAATTAAACTTCATCATTAAAGATTTTTCCAAAATGTACACATTTAAATTTTTCTTAAAAATTCAAGTAATTTGATTGAAAATCATTTTAATCTTCATTATTTCATAGATTGAACAACAATGATGTTTTGAAGATTTTTTCTTTTTCTTTTTCATAAAACGATTTGTAAATAAACATGTTTAAAATCAACATGGATTTTTTTCAGAATTGTAAAAATATAAAATAAAATATTAGATTTCCCCACCTTTTAAACCTATAGTGAATCAATAAAAGTTGTGTTATATTTATTTAAATATATAAATAGAATTTAAAATGAAAATATGTAATTTATTGAACATATAATATTATGTAAATTTCATAATTATCAATTTATACACATATGTTTTTAGTGTGATATTTTTAATTAAATTTTATTATGAATGGTAGATTTTCATATTACTTTTTAAAGGTCTTTTCAGTTCATAAATTATGATTTAATATAAATTATAACATTTTCCCAAGTTTTATGATCAAATATTTTGATAGATTACTAAATTAATACTAATAAATGTGCTTCTTTGGAAGATTCAAAGATTTTATGTCCTTTGGTGATTTTTTAAAATTGTATTTTTTTATTAAGGTATAAGGTTTATTTATCAACAATTGCATGCCCTTTAATGTGACAAACAAGCCCCAATAATGAAACACCCTCTTTAGATTTGTTGGTGTTATTTTGTGAAAATGAGTCCAACCCACCCTTGAAAAAATCATTTTCATTTTTTCTTAAATTGTCTCAAAACACACCCATAACCACAACCAAACGTTCAAAACTTGACTAAAATATTTTCCACCTTATTTGTTTTCAGCTATATGCATGAAAATGTGTCGTTCCTATTTCATCACCAAACATATTTAGATGTAATGATAGTTCTTATTTTTTTAATATTAAAATTTTCCCATGCCCATAATTACACCCAAAAAAATTCCATTTTATACCCTCAAAAAATCAAATACAATTTCTCAAGGCTGAGCAATCAATCACAAAACTTTTTTGAACATTGATCCACATGTGTGCAACCATTCACCAGTGCTGGTCTGCACTAGAGTGATGTATGATTACCAAGTGATGTTCAATGGGGCGCATGTTTACCCTAGGTGACACAGGCAGATTTGTGCTGGATAAGATTAAGAGGAAGTTGGCATTTTGGTGTTTTACCCATCTTCATTAGCCAACTGGCCGCTTATTGTTAATCAAGTCCTTCTCTCATCATTATGCTACTTCATTTCTATTTGGGCTGGATGTAGGAAGGGGTTGTAGCAAGTCTGTGCATTATTACCTAATTCCTTAGTTAGGGTGGGCAGAGAACACACAACTCATAGCAGAGTGAAATGAAATCATGATTGTTATGTGGAAAGGAAAGCACAGGGCCTCATGCCTTTGACTGCCATCCTAGTCTTGAATGGGTAATGTATGCAGTGCAACATGGTTGATCCAGACTTGACAAAAGCAAAAAATGGGGGAGTCAACAATCAATTGGGCATTGTGCCACAAACATACATAGTTATGGGTTCTCTTGTATGGAATAAAATAAGGAGGACCTGGAAGTCATTAGTCCTTAAAAATTAAGTATAGGCATTCTTCCTCATCAGGGAGGACCATATGGGAAGGGAGCTGTGGTGGACCACGAAATTTGAAGGGGACAAATATGAGTTCTCCAAAAAGAGCAGTGGAGAGCCCTACATGTAGTAGGGGACTAAGGAAGGTGGAATCAATTTTGGATAAAGAGTCAGGAGAAGTCATGATGCCTGCGGAAGTAGAGGAGGTGTTTCCTCTTAAACACAAGAAGATGGGCATCTATGGGCAATGGATGGTGAATCAACTTGATCTAAGTTTGACGCATCAAAGACAATCAATGGTTGTGATGGCAATGAAGGGTGAACTTGTCGGGTTGTTGAGGCATATGGGGGATGCAGATCCTTATGTGGTGGTACACAACCAGCACCTTCATGCTAGAAATCTCCCCCACCCCAGTTGTGTTTCCAAATCCCACTTGGGATCCAGGTCTTTTGTTGGGTTCAGTCCTGTTCCATTCAGCCATGGGTTGATCAAGGAGGTGCAGATTCTTGAGGGCTGTGTGCTTAAGGTTCGTGTCTATGACATTCTCAAAGGGAAAAGGACTTCACCAATATGGTTACACTAGCTTACTTCTTTTTGGTGACAAGCTCAAAGGTAGGCTTAAGCACTCTAGCCCTAGTTGGCATTTGCTTAGAGGCATTGTGATCTGGACTATTTGGATTAGAAGGAATGATTCAGTGTTTAATCAGAAGCAATGGCCCCCACACAAGGCCGAGTCTAGGGTGTGGGTTCATCTCATGGAATATGCTAGGACGGCCCTCTCAAAAGGCCTGAGTCTATGGTGTGGGGTCATCTCCTGGATTATGGTAGGCTTGCTTGGAAAGAGGATCTACTTAGAATTGGCAAGTCACCTGACAAACAAGATTCTTTACTGCTTGAATTTGATAAGCTCTGGCGTGTTAGACATTTCATGTGCTATGGAAATGGAAAGGAAATTCTATGGTGTTTGCAACGTCCCAAGTTTGATGAAAGATGTTTGCTGCCCCAGGCCACCTTGGGTGTTGGCCAGTGGAGGGTAAGTGTAAATACACATATGCCCTCGGTGTAAAAAAAACATAAGTGAGAATGATTTAGACTTATGCTGCCTGGCATTTAAATAGTTTTTTTTTCATTTACATGAGGAAGAGTAAAAAAAATTCAACTACGGTTACTCATGTAAATGTTTTTGATGAGTGTAAGTATATATATCATATACTCTTAGTGAATATATTTCTTTGCAATCCACATTAATCAGTTGTAGGCTTCTCCCAAAAGATATTGTTTACTTTTTATTTTTGTAATGGTCCACTTTGGTCAGCTCTTCACAAAAACTTCTAGTACTTCTACTGCTCCTAAAATAGAAGCTTTTACTACCAACAAGGTAGTCCATATTTGCTTCCCTTTAGCCCACATAAAAATAATACAAGCCCACACTTTTGGGCAAAAGATATGGAACAAACTATGGAAGAATATCTTGGGTGCACATTCTTGGATGCATATTGGGTACATGTTGGCCCACCTTATGTTTGAGTTAAATTTTCATTCTTAACTTCGTTCATCAACAATTTCAGCATAGATTTTACCAAGGACTATTGTAATTCATATTAATTAGTTGTCGTGCATCTCAAAGTCAGGTTTTTTTTACAATAAAAACTTAACAATGGACCATTTTGGTTGGCCCAACACTCAAACAAATTCTAAAACTTTGGAAATTCTTTGTTTATGGCACCCATGTTGACATTTTTTTTGGACAAATTTTTTAAGCAAATACATGAATTTACATTAATTTATACAATGGATGAGTGTAAATTATTTACATGTACATGATTTTACACAGCTTAAAACAGATATATGTTGTTTAACGCATCCAAGGTTAAGTATTTACACTTACCCTCACACAGAGGTGGACGAGAGGTTTACATACATGGAGTGTAAATAAGTTTCAAATTTCACATGGAGGGTATGTCTAAATTGGTATATACGTGTTGACCTTTCCAAGAATTGAACCTTACACCTTTGAAGCACATGAAGTAGTCCTCTCCATTTGGTTATCACAATGCATTTGATATGTATAGAACATGTTTTATAATTGTCCTTGACTATCAAATTCTTAAAATATTCAGATTGGGGTTGCTGGGCCCATTTTTTTAATTTAAGTATTTTGACAAAATCTGCTGATTTTCAGCCGTAAGGTACAGGCATGATGCACCCAAATGTTTTTGGAGCAAACCATTATAATGTGTCAAGAGCGTATGTCACATTTCCAAAAGCGGAAGGTAGACTCACTTGTTATGTTGGCTAGCCACAGTAATTTTTGTATATGTGAATTTTCATTAATTTTGACTTGAAAAATATTTTTCAACTAAAACCTTTTTTCTTGGCTATCAAAAGCTAAAGATCGCTTGTTTGTTTCAATAGGTGAATGACAAGGATTATGTTAATTTTGTAAGGAAAATGCTGTTTCAAGGCTAGCTTTCAACTGTAGGAAATGTGCAGAGGGCCGATATGACATTCAACCTCTAGAAGGTAATTGTTTGCAATTTTTCCCTTGGTGAAGGTTGGGGTCATCAAAGAACATGATTTAGTACGTATTGGGGCTTTGTTAGAGAACATTTGAACACCATTGATGTCACCATAACTTGGGGTATCCATTCAAATGGCTTGTCACCAGTAGAAACACTTCTACATTAGGGGTTGATGACCATGTGGCATGTATGTGTACCATTGTATATCTTCTTATCACCTAGGAATCGCTTAAGTGCGCGAGTAACTTAGTCACCCTCTTCACCCCAAGGGCTGATGTGAGGTAGTGGAGGGATTTCTATGCTTGAATATGGTCCTTGAACAATCTTTGCAAATTGTTGAAGAAAGTGGGTGACATTGAAAGATGGAATTTGTCTCCATGGGAATGAGAAGTGAAGTTTTTTTGAAATACCTATAATCACCATTGCTTGCCGCCTAGATTTCCATTGCCATTTAATCCCTAATTGAAGGGCATAGTAGCCAAGTTATTTACCCCAAAAAAATTGATTGCCAATTGTTCACTACTCCCAAAAATATTGGAGCCATATTGGCCACTTTCTGAAAATAAAAAAGAGCCCCTCATTTCTAGTTATACAAAGGAGTTTACATGGAAAAATAGCCCAAATTTAACAGAAATTGATTTAAAAAATTTCCAGATTGCCAGATTTTTCTAATCAATTCCAGCAAGTACCCAAGAATAAAAGGATCCCAGTATTTTTTTTACAAACTTACATATCTATTATATTTTCCCCTGATCATCTCTTTGGTTACATCACATAACTAAAAAAGCATTGGGTAGCTATGTATGTACCAGAGATTTTATTTTTCAATTTTCCGATGTTGCGCCATTGGCTAGCATCCAAAGAGGGATTTAACATTAAATGGTGATAGGGTTTTTGAGCCTGTCTAAATATTTTTAAAATGCTACAAAACTAAAATCAGAGTCCGAATATAGCCCAAAATTTATTTATTTTCCCCTGAAATTTGGTGATCTTTTCCAGAAAGAAAAGGAATATTGCAATAAAATACAGGTCAAAAATGTTATGTTAGTGTGATTCATATTAATTAGTTGGGGTAAGCGTTCCAAGTTCAGAATTTGTTTTAGCAATGAGACTCTTTAACTGGTCCATCACAAAATTCGTAATGCTTTGAAGACTCCCCAATGTAAAACATATTCACTGAAAACATAGAATCATATACTGAAGTGCAAATATTAGCGCACCTCTAATAAGTTCCAAGAGGACAACGATGGGCAAAGCATTAGGGACAAAGTGAGATGCTATTGGGAACATGTTGGGAACCCATTGAGAACTTGATGGGAGCACATTGGGAACAAAAAGGATCTAAAATTAAACCACCATCCCACTCCAGGATTGAGGAAGCTGATGCAGGATTGAGCTCAAGCTGGTTGATGTGAATGAGGTTGCATGACAAAAGGATAGTTTTATGGTGGCCAATTTTCTTAAGTTAAGGTTTTTTCTTGTCATGTCTCTCCCAACAAAGTTGCATATTGAAGTTGCATATTCTTTGCAAACGACTTATATCTATGAATTCAAGTGGGTTGTTGTTGTGTATGAGGTTGGGTGAACCAAAAATTAATTACAAGGGCCAATTCTTTGATTAGAGCTTTCACTCATTTCTTTTTTCTCCTCAATGAATTTGCATATTCTCTCAAAGCAACTTACATCTTTTTTCTTTTTTTTTTTGACACAAATGAACAACAACTTACATCTTTGAGTTTGTGCAACACAAATATATGTTACATCTATTGTAACCAAAAAGAAACGGTGCTCAAAACTGAAATATACAAACTATCTATGTGCTACAACCAACACCAAAACTAAAATTAATTTTCTAACACAAAGATAAAAACAACAAGTTCCAACATAAAAACCCAAAGCTTGGGCCAAGTTCAAAACTCAAGAATCAAATCCTTGGCTTGTTGTAGCAATTTTTAGAGCACATGAATGTAATGTCATTCTACATCCATTAACATTACTCATGAACCATCACCAATTACTATACACTTCATGTTTGAGAAAAATAACACATTTTAATTTTTTGAAAGACTAGTTAGAGATCAAATCCTTCAACGTCCATTCAGTCTTTTGAACTGTTAAATTCCACTCCTCTATTATGCAATGCATCCACTTAGGTTCAATCTCTCAAGATCAATGACTTTGAGACATTAATCCCCTTTCTTATCCATATAGTTGTTCAATTGTGTCATAGTTTTTATGCAAATGGTAATTATTAGGTTTATGCAAAACCATTACAAAAATGGGCAAGAATGTTCGTATGAATCCAAGGTATAAACTTGGCTTTTCAAATTGGTAAAGACCTGGATTTTTCATCAAACTTTATTTCAACTTAAGGATACCTCATATGGGCTCCTCATGTTCACCACTCCACAAAACTAGCCACACAGATTGGACAAAAACCCCTGGATGCTTTCGAAATAAATGCATTGTTTCTACATGCCCAACTTTTTACAACTTGGACCACTTCATTCTATCATCATGTCTCAACACCAACTCTTCAAATACAATTTTGAAATACATTGCGCATTGTCATTAAGTAGCTACTAGTGTAATGGAAGAAAATTCAACAACTACAAGTGTAACAAAAAAACTAAACACTTCATACACAACTAGGTTGATAATTTAGCTCTTCAATCTGCCTTTTATCTACAATTGCACCATCTTCCTTTTCCACTTTTAAAAGTTTCATCAATGTAACTCCATCCTCCACCAATCAATAATTTTGTTGAAATAAGTCTTACATTACACACAAACAACAAACTAACCTTCTTTCCTTCATATGCCCTCTTCAAATCCTTACAATGTTGCATAATTTGGGGAAACAAACAACAATGGAATGTTTTCCACCATCTTTATGCAGAAAGGAGGTAATGACAAAAATCTAAAACCTAAAAACTCCTCAAGTGTTCACACTAATAACATTTCATGTCCACTTCATTTTGATTTACGCTATGAGTTTTTTAATGCAAACCACACCCCAAAAAGATGTTCCAAAAGCATTGGTTATTTCCAAGTGCCTAAGCCACTATTGTCAAGGTCTTGGAAAGTGACAATGTAAATTTTCTCCAAACAAGTTTTTTTTTACTTAAATGGACTTTAGTCTTGCAACCTCACATCTTGAAGTTTATTGCCCCCCTTGAATCATGGTAGGTTCACAAGGTGGACAACTTGAAGTAGAATCTAGTTGTGGCAAATACATAATGATGTGGAACTTTAGTTCACATGGAACCAAATGACCATGATTTACACAAGCATGGGAAGGGCTTCAAAAATAACATTGGTGAATGTTGAAGGTAGATTTTATTGAAACTGGTATTTTACCAGAATTTTATCGAAATTGATTTTTCCCTATTCAATTTCTTTTACCAAAAACCTTTTTACCGAAACCAATTTGTACTATCGATTTAAACTCTATATATTTAGGACTAATTTTTTAAGGATTACGTTCACTACCTATTCCACCAATTCTAATTTTTTTCTTGGAAGTACTTAAGGTTTTGTCCCTTTGTGGATTGTATAAAAGAATATTTTCTAGGGTAAAATTATCTTTTTCTTGCCATAATTCTAAGTAGAATTCTATGTGTGTAGTTTTTTCCTTCATATGTTTGGAATATTTTGATTTTTTATATCCAAATATTATTCCTTGCATTTTTGTTTCAAGTTTGTTTTTGTAGAAAGTTTATGAAATGGTCCTACTAAGATTCAACAATCCCTTTTTGTGTTGAAGCTTTTTGTTTACCTTAGGGGAGTAAAAAGATTTTATTTTCTATTCCCTTGTTTTATTTTCTTCAATAAATGGTAGTTCACCAAGTGGCCTTAACATTTGGTGACCATTCCATGGATATTGAATCCAAAATTTTTTGTTCATTATCATTCCTATTTGGACAAATATTGGTTAAAGCTATTGGACTCTACCATAACAAATCGTGGATTAATTGTTGTTGTTGTTTGACAAATAAAAATAAAAAACCAAAATAACCCATAGATTACAATCTTTTTATAATCATCTATAGTATGCCAACAATGTTGACAAGAAGTATGAAGAAAAGAATGGAGCAAGTGTTGTAAAAAAGTGCTGAAGTAGGCCACATAACCAACCCAAAACGACTAAAACATCCAAAAATTGACCCAGAGGAAGTTGTGACCTTTCACAGTGGGAAGTAAAACAAATTAAAGGACGTTGTCAAAAATACCAAATCAAAAATTGTACAACCTACTAGAAATCATCCACCAGAATTGCAACACATCAAGATTGAACTAGAAATTCCAATTTGGGACCCTATGGAAAATAAAACTTTTTGGTACCATGAAACTATTGTGATAAGTCCACACACCAAAAATAATGAAATTGATCAACTTTAAAAGCGAACTGATGAATTACGTCAGTTTCAAAAGAAGGAACCTTCTAATGAAATACGAAATGTGTAGTCCTCAAAAATGTTCATTTCAAATGAAGAAGAGTTCCATCAAGAAATTCCGATAACCCTTGGTTTTAACATTTGTGCTTATCCTCATGCGTTTTGAACTTGTACTTTTTGTCAAAGTTTAGGTCACTAAACAAATAATTGTTATTATTGGTCTAAAATTTCTTGCTTACACAAATAATATTAATGAACCATAAACCTTATCTAGTATCATTAACTGTTCAAAGTTTAATTCTAAATGTTCAAAATTCAATTTATCCTTTAGCACTACCAAATGTAGCTTGTAGAGAACCAATTATTCCACCTATATCTATTCCACTTACTAGAAATGTCATGGAGCAAAATTTGATAGGTTTTCCAAATTCGATGTATCCTCATGTTGGACCCTATACACCATATTTTAGTTCTGGTTACAGGGGCATAAGGAGTGTTCATATAATGTGGCTTCTTGTGTCTAATCCCCTAACTAACCTTGCAACACCACTAAAGCCAATTTCGAAAATTGCACAAGTGAAATTGTAACAAATCGCAAGGAGCTTTTAGATGAAGATGATGACTATTCCAAAAGTAAGCACAACTCCAAGATGCCATGAATCATTCCTACTAAAAAATTGCACCATGAATGAAGGCGAAGACCATCCCCAATTGGAAATGCTGGTAGACCACCTATTAGTTGACGGGTTGTACCTATCAACAATGGCGATGGTGGACCTTTTGGTGGAGGTGGTAATGGGCCTCCAAGAGGCAATCCTCTAGGAGGTGGTGGTAGTGGTCCTCTAAGAGGTGGTAGTAATGGACCTCTTGGAGACCAAAACTCAAGACCATATGCTGCAAGATTAGCATGGCCGTGGATAAGGCCTACCTAGAATTTGTGGTACCCTTCATGGTATCCTATCCAACCCCCTATAACACCAAATCTTCCACCAAGTAGGAAATTCTTACCCTGCCCCATCTACACTGCAGGAATGGATCCCAATGCTCATGTATGAATTTTTCACAATGCTATTCAAGCCAATGGAAAGAAGAATGATGATGATATTGTCAATTTGTTTTGTTTTACACTTCACGATGCCATATCTAAGTGGGGAGAAAATTTTATGAAAGCCCATCTAGTTTATAAATTTGATGGGTTGGAGGTTATGTCACTACTAGGAAATGCGTCTTGGTTCACTCTGGGTTTCACTAAATTTTTGAGTGAAATTGGACAGTTTTACTTAATGAAATTGTTTAACCCCCTAGTGAACAGGGACTAGTTGCTACGGACAATGACTTGTTTCACTAGTACCTAATGAAACAAGATTACTCTCAAGTGAAATACAAATTTATCAAACCATTCACTTGCTAATTAATTAACTAACTAGTATGGAAATTAATTAAATTTTAATTATTTAATATAGAATATTATTGATAATTTCATGATTTTTAAAGCCTATTATTTATTGACACGTGTCACTACCTACGCTAGGTTAAAAACCTAACCTATGTAAGTAGGCCACGTAATCAACCTAGGCACCTAGCCTAGGAATTCGATAGGAGAATATTTGGTCAACATACCATTATTGACCACACATAACACCACCCATGAAGTTTGATCCCTTGACTTTTGGAATGGGGGCAAACATCCTTACCATCAAGCCACCCCATTTTTTGTGATAATATGTTACATTACATTCTATTTATCAAATACTTCATTTTAAACATTACAAAAACATAAACTTTGAAAATTCATATCTTATCGAGATTTTGTTCAAATGAAATTATTCGAGTTTATTTTTTAAGAAAATTCAATAATATACATAATTACATTTATTTCCTTTTGAAAGTTTAAAATCATTTGAACAAAAAAAAAGTTGAATATCATTATTCAATAACATTTCAATACCCATTCTTTTGAAAAAAAAATTTAATAAATGGATTTTTTTTTGGTTAATATAATAATACTACCTATGTTAAGCTACTTTCAATTATTATATGACTATTTTTCATTAATTGAAATTATTTCACCTTTCATTATTTACGGCTATTTATGGCTATTCTCAATTACTTTTGTTTATTCTAAGTTATTTTTGGCTATTTTAACTTATTTCACCTTAGGCTATTTTGAACTATTATAAGTTTTTTGGGCTATTTTATGTTATTTTTGGCTATTGTATCTTATTTCAATTTAGACTACTTGCAGTTATTATAAATTAATTTTGGCTATTTTAACTTATTTCACCTTAGGCTATTTTCAGTTATTCTAAGTTCTTTTCGCTATTTTATGTTATTTTTGGCTATTGTAGATTATTTCAATTTAGATTACTTGTAGTTATTATAAATTAATTTTGATTATTTTAACTTATTTCACCTTAAGCTATTTTCAACTATTGTAAGTTTTTTTGTCTATTATATGTTATTTTTTGCTATTGTAAATTATTTCAATTTAGACTACTTGTAGCTATTAAAAGTTACTTTTGGCTATTGGTTATTTTTTTATTAGTGTTATTGGTGGTTATTAATGGCTATTGGTACCTATTTTATTTGTGGCTATTAATGTTTTTTAATGGTTATTCTATTAAAAATTATTGGTGGTTATTCTATTAATGGCCATTAGTAGTTATTATATTGTGGCTATTGGTAGTTATTGGTGGTTATTCTATTGGTGGCTATTGGTGGTTATTCTATTGGTGATTATTGGTGGTTATTCTATTAATGGCTATTGGTGGCTATTATATTAATGGCTACTAGTGGTTATTCTATTAATGGCTACTAGTGGTTATTTTATTAATGGCTATTGGTGGTTATTCTATTAATGGCTACTAGTGGCTATTTTATTAATGGTTATTCATGATTAATTTATTAATGGCTATCGGTGGCTATTCTATTAATGGCTATTCATGATTACTCTATTAATGGTTATCGGTGGCTATTATATTAATGGCTATTCATGATTAATCTATTAATGGCTATTGATGGCTACTATATTAATGGTTATTCATGATTAATTTATTAATGGCTATCGGTGGCTATTCTATTAATGGCTATTCATGATTAATCTATTAATGGCTATTAGTGGCTATTTTATTAATGGCTATTCATGATTAATCTATTAATGGCTATTGGTGGCTATTTTATTAATGGCTATTCATGTTTAATTTATTAATGGCTATTCGTGGCTATTATATTAATGGCTATTCGTGATTAATATATTAATGACTATTGGTGGCTATTTTATTAATGACTATTGGTGGCTATTTTATTAATGGGTATTGGTGACTATTTTATTAATGGGTATTGGTGACTATTTTATTAATGGCTATTGGTGGTTATTTTATTAATGGGTATTGGTGACTATTTTATTAATGGCTATTGGTGGTTATTTTATTAATGACTATTGGTGGCTATTCCATTAATGGCTATTAATGGTTATTCTATTAATGGCTATTTGTGGTTATTATATTAATGGCTATTTGTGGTTATTATATTAATGACTATTGGTGACTATTCCATTAATGGCTATTGGTTGTTATTTTATTAATGGCTATTGGTGGTTATTTTATTAATGGTTATTGGTGACTATTTTATTAATGGCTATTAGTGATTATTCTATTATAAACCATTAATGGTTATTTTATTGGTGGTTATTGATGGCTATTTTATTAATGGTTATTAATGGTTATTGTATTATAAGTTATTGTTGGTTATTATATTTTATATTACAACTATTGGTGATTATTGTATTATAAATATTATTCGATATTCTATGTTATAATATCATAGGCTATTGGTAGTTATTATATTGTAGGGTATTTGAAATTATTTTTCATAGGTTATTATTTTCTATTCTA
>Ga0116231_10009104_pt1 | contig 16976 bp, 13 predicted proteins | sample S1TSphgellanicum_2_FD_89695 | JGI IMG/M metagenome (GOLD analysis project Ga0116231, IMG submission 89695) | Host-associated microbial communities from peat moss isolated from Minnesota, USA - S1T2_Fd - Sphagnum magellanicum MG | ecosystem: Host-associated > Plants > Peat moss > Unclassified...
AATGAAAGAAATGCTACTACTTTGAAAAGAATCTCCAATTCAAACACAATACTTTGATCATCTTATTTTTCCAAACAATTTTTAAAAATATGACACTATTGACTTACCTATGTTGACAAAATCTTCCAAATATTTTTTGTTTTCCTTGGGTGATACTAATCTTGCTCAAGGTCACAATGGAAAGGAAATTTATCATATGTAACTTGTTTGTTGGTAGTGTTGGATGTTCAAAGAATTATCAAAAAATTCTTTTGTCTTCACAGTAAGTTGCAACATGTTTGCTTTATCCATTATTTGATTTACGCATTAAACTAAACATCAACCAAGGAAAGATTTGAAACTCAAAGGAAGGTCTTTGAAGTGTATGCTATGCTAATTTTCACATGTTATTGTGAGCATAGACACTTATGTATATTATAGTTATCCATAAAATGTCCTAGATAGGGGATGAAATTATTCATTAGGGTTCAACAAGGGTTGAAATGTTACTTGAGCATTCAGTTTGTAAATTAATTTGCATTGGGTTCCATAATCAAGACCATATTTCTTTTAAGACTTGTCCAAACTCCTTTTAGTATAGATTTGCTAAAAGGAGTTAGATCTGATTATAATAGACTTATCCGTAAAGTCATCTGTCCTCACCTTGTCTTTGGGCCTCTTTTCAGCCCCAAACCGCTCTTTCAGTGGTCTCTGCAAAGCAAGGAAAGGGTATCAAATGTTTACTCAGCATCTAATGCACACGGTTTGAGAATAATTATAGTAGTAGTAATGGAGGTGTTCAAGAAAAAGGAAAGACAGGATGAAACTCAACTTAGGCTACCACAAAATTTGATGATTTTTTGCGTTTCAACCTCCTTGAATGCCAATGTATTCTTTGCAAAAAGAAATTTTGAATCTCACCCGGCTTATAACCAAACTCAAGGTTGTAGGACTATGTTTTCTTCACTTTACGGATAACTCTAATGCCCAAAACAAATCTTGAGGCAACCGACCCTCCTTTTGGCTATTAGCACACTCTCCACACTCACAACTCTTTTAGTAGGCCAAGGACATTACACCTAAATGTGCACCCACATTTGAGGAGATTACATTTGCAGGTCCATAGAGATGGAGACCAAAGATCTTGCTGTAGAGGGTAAGGAGGAGGAAGTACGTATAGGTCGAAAATTGAATCTCTAATAAAATTGTTTAATCGACTTAATCGCTCATTCAAAACTAGCTATCAAAACTACTTTCCGAGCTTGATTGTCTTTTTTCCATGATGATGATACTAGTGAATATGGTATTTGCAAACAAATAACATTGGACTAACTTGACAACCTCAACATGGAATCAACATGAATTTATAACAAGAAAATTGTTATTTCACATTTGATAGATAATTATTTGCCAATATTGTAAAAGAACACACTACAAACTTTGTGAATGATCTAATTTCAGATAGAAGACAAGATGGTAAAAGTCTTTCATATATCCAGATCATCATCTTATACACCTTTAAGATTACAAAAAGTCAGCACATTATAAATTATCACAAGCATACTAGTGCCATAACAACAATTCAAAATCCCAATTAATATATTTGCTATTAATGATAAACCTGAATTATCAACTCCCATTTTTCATAAGACTTATATATTAGTTACTAACAAAATGAAAATTTATGTTTAGTCTCTAATGCCTAACTGACATCTTAGCAAACACTGCTTAAATGGAGAAGTCTTTCTTACAAGTTCATGTCTAACCAATGGCAAGTTGGTCAATTTAAGGGTCTATTATAAAACCAAAAGATTCTTCATTTTCTCTCACAATTTATTTATTTAATTAATTATTTATTTGTGTGTGGGGTTGGTTTGAGAAAAGTAAAATTTGAAAATCTTAGCATTTTAAAAAAGAATATAATTTGTACCAAAAGCTGGCCAAGGTAGGTAGGTAGGTAGGTTACTAGGCAGGTAGGTATCAAGGGTACCTACTCTTTTTATAAAATTAACAGGGAAGTCTAAAGATAAAGATTAACTGGGAAAAGAAATCTCATCCAAGAGCATGCACATGGTAGCCGTTAATTCTGGGATGACATTCATCTGGCCTCTGTTGTCTCTGTTCATCCATCCCTCTCCCCTTCCCCGCTCGTTCAAACGCCGAAGCGCGGGAGCGTCGATCGTTTGCCTGCGCGTTTCTTTTCTGGTGTTGCCCTTCTCGCGCCGCGACGTTGCTTTGCTCCCTGTTCTGTGGTTTTTTGTCGTAATTCTTGGTATCCGTTTGTTTGATGCTCGGAGGAATTTTTGTAGCTTGTACCCATTTCCATTTTTTGCTTTGGAGTTTGAAATTTTTGCAAATCGCACTTTATTTGCTTCCCATCAGTTTTGTTTCGCTTCCTTCTCGCAAGTTTCTACTCCTTTCTAGCTTCTCATGCATGAGCAGCTTCTGGATTGACTTCTTGCTGTTCCTGTTTCATTTTTCTTCTCCTGGCAAAGTTTTCGAGTCATTTGTTGGTAGTATAAAGTTCGAGTTTCTTCTTGTGAATTAGGTCAAAGATACGATTGTTCCATCAGCGGTTGTTGCAGGTATACCAAAATGAAGCGCAAGATTTGAAGTCAAAGGAGCAATGGAGGATAGGGGTGATGTGGTTGTTGGGACATCTGTGTTCAGTGAGTTCTTTACGAAAACCTTGTTTTGGGGTTGAAGATTTCCCATTGCCAACAACGAACAAAACCTTGCAACAATTGTAGTCACTCAAGATGGTGAGTGAATTTGGTTTGTGGTTTGTGGTTTGTGGTTTTGTGTTTTGGGTTTTTCTCTCTTTGGAATTTGGATGGGTATCAGGTGATTGTTTCAGTCCAGAAGTGCCGAAAATCAGTGCTGTGTACAAGCGACGCGAGAAGAAAAAAGATGAGAACCAAAAGCCACCGCCTGCACAGCAGCACCAATCAGCTGTTGCTTCTACTGCTGCAGCAGCTTTGAATGCCAGAAGAGCAGCAGATAATGTCTTTGTCTACACAGATGAAGTGTAAGTCTGTATTGCACTTTCATCCTTCCCCTTTGGAGGATTGCAGAACAGCATTTGAAACCCTAGTTTATGCATCTGAATCCATGGGCTAAGAAGACAAGAAGAGAGTAGCTGAAGCAATCTGAGAGATTCTGCTTGACATGTTTGGGTTCTGGGTTATAGAATTCTTGCAGGAATATTGAAGTTTCGCTTTAGGGTTTTACAAGGTCTTACATGTGTACCTGAGAGAAGAAGATTATTGTTATTGTACAAAATGTGCAATGGGTCTGAATGAGCTAGCTCTATTTCCTTACAAATCGAGAAAGAGAACTTCATCTACAAAATTTGTATTTTTTTGCATTGTGACAGTGGTTTTCTGAAAACCCAATTGAAAGCTCCTAGCAGGTATGAGAACAAGGATTGTTGTGTCCCCAAAAAGCTTCTTCCCCGCAGCTGGAACAATCGATCTCTCTCGTTCAGGTAAGCTTCATTGTTCTGTATGAGCTGTGCTGGTTTGTCATTTGTCTGCAAAAAGAGAAAAGAAAAATTCAGATTAGAAAAAATGCCTGCATTATGATAGAGGATTGTTTTGAAATTGAGCAAGAACCCATGCAGCTTGTAATGTCTCTTAAGAAGAATAGAGTAGTTTGGCATTGAGTTGTTATGTTAGCAGATGGCCCAGAGACTGAAAGGACACATATGCAACTTTTTCCAGATCTTTCATTTCATGATGGTATATTGTCCCTTCATAGGGGGTGACACTGACCTGGTTTCCTCCTGCAATTGTGGGCTTTGTACCCATGCTTTACATGCTGCTAATGGATGTTATGCCCTTGTGTAATGATTTGCCAAGCTGGGTCATTTGACTGTGGTCATTTTGGCACTACTTTTTTTTTTCTCTGTTTGGGGTTGTAGGGGAAGGCGGAGTAGCATACTGTCCAGTGATAGATTGCCACTGTCAGCAATTTCCAGTAATGGGGCTGGTGATTCAAAGGCACAGGAGGAAGGGAATTCTACTGATAGCAGTGCCTCTATCTCATGCAAACCTATTACTAATGAGTTGAAAGGAAATCTTCAGGGTCAATCACACAGCAGGCAGTGGTTGCCCCACAATGTGAGTTTCCTGCTTGGCATAATTGTTTCTCCGTTTGTAGGGGTTCTGACCTAGCCATTGTTCACAGTCTTTGCATTCCTGCTAGCTTCATCTAGCCATGCTGTTCTGCTCATCTCTAGAGTCAGATCTAACCCAGTTGTCTCTTTATTTTATGCTGTATTGTAACAGAAGCCCCAGAGACCATGGGCTGGTGTTTCATTAGCTTTTGTGAAAGAACAGCAGGCCTTCTTTGCGGACATTGATGCTTTCAATCTAGATGAGAAGGAAGTGTATTTTGGTCCATCTCCACAAGAGCCAGAGGAGGACAGATTGGAACCTCAAGCAGCTCAAGATGAGTTGAGTAATTTCCACCATCCCAACAAGCCACTGGAGGCTGTACCAGAGGAAGGTTCAGCAAAGATTACCTCACAGATGCTTGATGATCTGCTAACTGCCGCCCTGGTCACCCCACAACCCTCGTATTTGCAAACAGGTTGCAAGAATGTTCCAGTCCAGATGTCCCCAAAAAGTGCATTCACACAAGGGTTTCCCACAAGCAGGACAGTGTTGCGCACATCTTTTGGCTTTCCTAAGTTATCTCTCTTTAGCAAACTCCTGGATAGTGAGCAAGCGATACCTTCTCCTGAAACATTGAGGGATGAAACATCCAGACAAAGTCTCCCAGGTGCTTGCAGCAGATCGTCATTTTCTGCCAATTACAGGGCAAGTGAAGAGGGCTTATTCTTTGACTCGCAATCATTGATCAGTGGATTGGAGTCTTTGCAAATCAGGGAAGAGGATAACCAGGTGGACTGTAGCAAGATAGATTTGTGCACCCCTATACTTGAGGAGGACAACTGTCTTGGAGCCATTTCAGAAGAAGAATTTCCTGGAGGCAAGGTAAAGTCCCATCTCCTGATAGGTCAGTCAAGATGGGTGGACTGGACCACTGGCTTGCTTGTAGAGACAATTCACGTTGAAAAGAGGACTGTGATATTCTTACTGAAAGGAGAAGTTTCATGGAATTTTGGACAGAGTATCATTCACTGATCTGGAGCCTGAGAACTGAGAACAGTTATCTTCAATGTGGACTTTCCTTATCTATATATATAGTTGTATCCACCACAAAGGAGCTCTGTGGTTGATGGGTAGGTGGCAAATGATGATGACAAAGATGCTGGTGGGCACATGGTGGAAACGGAATTCCTCTCTGTGTTTGATACTCTACTGCGAGAGTGTGCTCAAGGACAACAGCAAAGCTTAAGAGAGGCCATTTCTGAGTTTTGGCAAGTACACTGGTCCTGCTCACTGGCTTTAATGTGCAAGCGTCTCTGAGTCCCATCTTTGCAGAGGTTTTCTTCATCACATGGCTGTGGTTTGCTGGCCATTGACTGCACATGAATTCTATGCCAGGTCCTTTGTTGGTTGGGTCTGCTTGGCCTGCTTTTTCCAATATTGTTGTTCTATTTCAACATGATGGCTTGTGCAGATGTGATGCTGTGATGAATCTATGAAGCAGGTTTTGGCAGATATTGATCAATGCCAGGAGCATGGTTGTTCCTCAATCTCTGTTCCACCTCACCAATTTGAGATATAAAGTCTTTGATTATGCTTTATGAGCAGTGACCTGGAGGAAATTGTGAAGCTGGGAGAAGGTACATATGGGGAGGCTTTCAAAGGAGGTGGGAATGTGTTCAAGATTGTTCCCATGGACGGTGACTTCCAAGTGAATGGTGAGATTCAGAAGGTAAATTCAATCGCAAGATCTGAACTTTGCTTCAATGCTATGCATTTGCTGTGTGTGATATATATCTCCCACAAAAAGTGCATAGATGATGATGATGATGATGATGATGGGGTTTTTTTATGCCTTTTACAAACTGTTGCAGACATCAGCTGAGATATTAAGTGAGGTTCTTCTCCACAACACATTGAATAAGCTGCGTGGTGATTCTACTTCATTCAACATGTGTACAAATTTTATTCACACCAAAGCGTAAGGGTACTCCATTTTTTTCCAGAGTTTGTCTCACTGACATGACTCAAATTACTGATAGAATAGAGCTGGATCTCATTGTACAAATGCCCATCTCATTAACTATGGTTTCAAGAGATCTGGTCATGGCAGACCATGGGATGACCATAGATGATGTTGTACCATAAGATAGCATTGCCAAATTCCAATTGTGTGAAGTAGGGATCTTTCTGTCTTCTTGTTGGCAGTTGAGATCAGATGCTCATGGTCACAATTTTTCTTCTATGGCAGCACCCGCATATGTCAAGGCACTTACGACTCTGACTTGGTTCGTGCCTGGGAGGATTATGATGCCACTCGCACTTCTGAAAATGAGCATCCAATGCTCTTCCCAGACAAGCAGGTCTTCTGCTCTATCCTGGCACAGGATAACAAGGCAACATTTGTGACTAATTTTGTACATTAATGCACATGAAAAATTCTGCAGCCAAAACTGTTTTGTTGTCATGTTATTGATGTGCAGTTCTTCTAATGATAAGACATGGGTGCAGTTGTATGTAGTGTTTGTGTTGGCAGATGGAGGACAGGATTTGGAGAGTTTTGTGCTATCTGATTTTGATGAAGCTCGTAGTGTCCTGTTCCAGGTAACAATTGGGTACCACAGCTATGTATAAATCAAAGGTTCAAATTAGATGGTGCGGTTGAAGTCCCTGCATGTTGTCTCATTTGGTGCTACTACTTATTTGCCAGAAGCTGTCATAAGACTCATCAGCAGCAAGTTTGTGTTGCAAAACATGGTCATAGTTCAGAATATTTCAAAACACCAACTATAATAATCATTGCTATCTGCAGGCTACAGTACTTGTGCAGCATGAGCAGAGACATCTAGTGTTTATATTGCAATGAAGCTAATATGCTAGTGACTCACCCAACCATTTTACAATCTGCATGGGATGTAGGTAGTGCTTGCACTTGCTGTGGCAGAGGAAGCTTTCCAATTTGAGCACCGGGACTTACACTGGTTGATTCTTCTACCTAGTTGCGTTGCATCCTACTGGCACATACTTGTGTAGCGAGAGCTAACTGTAGTCTGCTTTAAGTATGATATACATTAGCTATGGTGTAACCACCACTGAATTGGGACCAGAAATAGTAGTTAAAAAACAAGCATCTCTCAGTAAGTGGTGGTGGCTTGAAGCTGAGGAATCTGATGCCTTTCCAGGGATTGAGACTTGCACCCAAAGCATTGGGTTAAAAAAAAAAACCCTACAGAAAGGGCCTGTACTTGGAGCTTGTCTTTGTATCCAAGCAAAATTATAGGATCCCAAATTCCTTACTCCATTGTGCAATGAACAGCTTATCTTGGGTCACATCTAATTCCTTTCACACTAAAGAGTGGGCTGAGCTGAGTAAGTCCTTAAAGCATTGAGCCAGTTTTCAGTTCTTGGTCCAACTTGACCATGTACTTCATGTCATGGCCATGTGGTGTGCAGGGGCAATCTTGTGTTGGCAAGGTGTAAAGAGCGTGCTATTCCCTATCGATTGCTTGGTCAGAGCAAGCTGGTGAAATCTTTTGGCATCTCTTTGTCTCTTATTGACTTCACTCTCTCACGTCTTGATACAGGTTCTCAGACTCATCCTCCTTGTCACTCTCTTGTTCTTTGTCTATTGATATGTCCATCAAGGATAGAACTATAATAGGAAGTGGATAAAAAAGCTTGAGATTGTGTTGGTGTGGACCCTGTTAATCAATCAATCAATTCATCAAGTACCTCCTAAGTATTGGGGGTTGCTGTGCAGGTAAACAAGTGCAGTTCACCAATTTGTCGGCAGACCCTGTTATCTTTGAAGGCCCCAAAGGCGACATCCAGGTCCAAGTCACCATACTATTGATTTCTGTGTACACTTTATTTGCTAGCTCTTGCTTTCAGTTTTACACCTCTGATGCTCTGGTACTTTTAGTTTCACTTTATCAAACTGTATGAACCACAGCAATTCTGACTAGTGCTCAAATTTTGCCATGGCTGCAGTTCGATACATATCGCAGGATGCTCAAATTAACCAAAGGACAATGGGAAGGGCGGTAAGGGTGCATTTTGCTGTGCATTTTGCTGTGTTCATAGCTCATGAACAAAATGCCTTGGTTTATTGTTCAAAATCAAGTGAGGGTCAGTTTCTTAATGACCTTTCATGAAAAGAACATGTATAATTTTCTCATGAAGGTGGTGTGAGCACACCCTCCTTGTAGGTATGACAATCAACTAAAAGGGTTCTAGTTGCTGGTCTATTATAGTTTGAAATGTGACCACACTAGGATACCCATTCTCTGATACTTTTCTCTTTTAGGAAAGGAGAGTCCTAAATTCGGCACTACACAATGTCTCAAAGAAAGAGAGTGCACTAGATTTGATTCCTGCATTATTTTCTTTGCCTCTGATCAATCATGGTAGCTGCTGACAGGTTCCTCAAAACCAACTGCCTCTGGATCCACTACCTTGCAGATATTCTTCTGAGCAAAAAGTCCTTTGTAAGTTCTTCTGCTTCTGTCATATTCAAATTTCTTACTGACAATCTGAAAATGTAAACCGTGCAAGTTTGTGAATATCCATTGCAAACAAGAAGTAATCTGTGATGTTGTTTCTGGTATATACTGTGCCAGAAGAGGATGAATCATATGAGCATGTTTAGGGTCATGTAGACTAGGCAGTAACATTACGAATGTTTTTCTCTCACAAAATGTAAATCTGGTTGATTAAATTGCAGAGCTGCTCAGAGCAAGATTAGGGTCATGTAGACTAATAGGCAGTAACATTACGAATGTCTCTCACACAAAATGTAAATCTGGTTGATTAAAATTGCAGAGCTGCTCAGAGCAAGACAAGCGCTCACTTCGGGCATTTCGAAAACGGGTGCTACTGTATGAGTGTGCAGGTGCTGCTGTGCAAGATGACTTCTTTGATGGCATGTTGTTAGATTCCTTGGAATAAAAAATTTGTGGTTGCTAGTAGTATGCATGCCATTGTTGATCCATTTTTTGGTTGGGGTACCGATCAAGTACTGCTGAAGGTTTGGGTGAACATTCTAGTGGGAGTTTTTACAATTAGAGTCTTGTACGTGTTTAGAATTGTTTGAAAAAAAAAAACTGCCCACGAGGCACCAGACTCTGCAAGCAAATTGTGGTGTTGTCTTTTGGTGACAATCTCCAGGCAACCATCGTTTGATTGTACACAATTGTACCTGTGACTGATGTTTTGTAAGAATCTGCTGACAAGCGTAAGAACCCACTGCATGAAATTGTGTTGTGTGCATGTACATTGCAATGGTTACTATGTACTAACCATCCACATGAAATTGTGTTGTGTGCATGCACATTGCAATGGTTGCTATGTACTAACCATCCACATGCGCCCACCTACCTAATAGCCACCAAGTGCCTTAAACCTTCTTACCTACCTACCTACCTACTTACTTACCTACCTACCTACCCACTTACATATTAACCAATTAAATTCTCTACCTACTTCCTTACCTATGTAGGTAACCTTTGTTGGGGGGAAAGGTGGGGAAATATTGGAGGTTTAGCTTACCAAGGTGGAACTATGGTAACTAACCCATGATTGAATGTAACAAGGGTAGCATGTCCTATATAAACCTAGACCTTGTAACCCTGTAACAAGGTACCATGTACTAGTAGTAGTAGTAGTAAAGGGGGGAGAAGGGAGAGCATGTACCTACCATGTACCTTTGATGCTGTTTTTGCTCACCATAATTCTTCAAGCTGCCATTTTTTTTGGGTTGGACTCTCAATGTTCTCATCAACTTGTGTGCAAAAGTCTCTCCCACACTCCCTCCCTCTCTTTGTGTGCTTCTTTTGCAAAATCCTTGTGCTCATTCTCACCCTAATATGTGTAGTTTGTACCTGCCTGGATTGTGTACTAGGTACCCTAGTACCTAGGTTGGTTAGGCACCAATTAATTATTTTTTGGAATTACTCCCAAAAATTCTGAAAAAAAAATCTATACCTGCCATGCTGAAAATCTGAAAGAAATTCCCCTCAAGCACACTACTAGCTTTATTACATTATCTAGTATAGTACCTACTTTTAAATAAAATAAAATAAAAAATAAAATAAAATAATAAATAAATAAATAAATAAATATGTATTTTTACTGCCAAAAGTAGATGAAAAAAATAAATTATTACGATTTTACAAGAAGAGAAATTTTGGGCAAAGAATATGGGATGAAGTGTGTAGCTATTGGGAACACATTGGGAACACCAAATACCCAAAAATGTCAATCCATGAAACAAAGGAAAGTGAAAATGAAGGTACCCGTGTAGTTATAACTAGTGGGTACCCTTAACCCTAGTCCATGCAGCACATGATAGTACCCTTAACCCTAGTCCATGCAGCACATAGTAGTAGTACCCTTAGTAGCCCTTGTGTGGTCAGCTCCATTAAGGTACCCTTAGGCCCTAGTCCTTTGAAGATGGAGCTGACCACACAAGGTTACACTTAACCTAGTCATCTATGGAATAGCCAAAAAAAAACAAAAAACAAAAAAAAACAATGCCATTAATTGTGGTATAACATCTTCTCAAAAACTCTTGGGTCCTTGAAGGTTATTAATAACCAGCTGGGCGGTTCTGAGAACTTAGTACTCGATGGGTATTGAATTTTCGATTTTTAATAACCTACTTGGGTGACCCGATTATCACCCAGGGTAGGTTATCAACCCTAAAACATTAAAACCTAAACTTCAAAAAAACATGTTTATGATAGAAAACAACAGAAAAAACAGGAATTTTAGTTTTTGGGAGATTTTGAAATAGCCAGATTTTAAAAATCGGCAAATTTTGACATTTAAAAATGAAGCAAAATTTGGGGTCTTTCCAATCGCCATAATTGAAACGTTTTTGGGAATAATCTCTAGATTTCTATACTTTAGGTTGAAGCAGGTTGCCCAAAAAATTTAGTTAAATTCTTTTCACTTTCACATCTCATTTATAGCCAAAATTGGCTAAACTAAATCTTGTTATGGTTTGATCACCACTTTTGGTTACATCACAAAATTGACAATCAAAGCACTCGGTCAAGAAATTTCATAAAAGAAGAGCACATTTTTAGGGGTTTAGGGTTGCACAAAACTGAATTCCTTGAGACTAATTGAAATAAAACAAGCTGCTGATTCATGTATAACTGCTGTAATCTGAAGCTCTGAAGCTCAGGCACTCTAATGGGGTACCAAACAATTTTGCAACATGGGTTTCTTTGTGTGCACAATGGATTTGAGGAATGAGCTTTGTGGCTACAAATTTTAACTTGGAAAAGCACAAATAGCTTGCAATAATATAATTCCATTCTTGGTGATGTCATTGTGGTTTTTTTCTGTTAGCAATTGGGAGTGTTTTGAGCATAGTTTTGGGAAGAGAAGAACAATAATGCACTTCTTATAATTGAGCTGAGGATTTGTTTTAATGGTGAGGGGTGCATCTGAATGCAAGCATAAAGAAAGAAATCCAGCTTAAATCAGAGATCCTGCTTTGAGTAGAGGTGAATTTTGTTATTGCTGTATATTATATCATTGCTGCTGCTGCACATGGTGACGTAGTCCTCTTGAGTTTTTTTAGTGGAAAATCATTTAATTTCTACATGATGAATTGGTGATCAAGGAGCGCCTCATTTTGCAGTTGCTCCACAGCAAAATGCACAGCATTCATAGAATCCATGAAGTTGGAGCTCGACACTGCGATAGCCAAACGGGTCTCTCCAGCTTGCATTACACCAATCCTGCATTCAGTCAGACTGTCATCACAACAAACCAACCACCCATGATGCACACACAAAACCCCGAACCCTGAATCCTAAATCCACACACACCCATGATGATGCGCACATGTATCTATCTATCACACACACCCATGATGCATGTGCGCACATGATATGCACACCCACATTACACTCCAAATGTTTTTGGAACTGTCATCTTCTTCTCTCAATATGAACAATAATAAGGCAGTGGCCAAGCACAACTGAGTATTAAGCCTTTAGTTCTCCCAGAATGTGTGAGATACAGCACTGGCGCATAATTTTTTTCCCCATAATGCCAGAATTTTTTTCTGGGTATTTGATCCAGGGCCCCTGCTCTGCTCATAAATTCTAGAATTTTCTCTCTTTTTTTTTTTGCTTTGCAGAAATTTGATAAAAAAGACAAGGCCATGGATGAACAAATTTTCAGACTCTACCTGTGGCCTAAGCCAATGCATCCAAGCTGCCATTGTGTGTGCATTTGATGGCAAATTTCCTGCAGTTTTGCTTCAGCAAGAGGTGTATCATGTCCAGGATAATCAATGCCTTTGATACACAACTGCCCACAACCATCACCACCGCCGCCACCACTACCACCTCCCCAAAGGTGAGGAACATTCAAAGAGTACGAACCCACCTCAGGAGCCGTGCTAAGCTTCACCCTCTCCATATAGTATGTGGTGTCAAGAGGTCTGTCAACAAACTCAATCAGATCAAGCTCATGGTTTTGGCGACCACCACTGTGATCTTCTGCTGTTGCAATTGAATCACTCTCTGAACAGCAAATTGGTACAACAACCATCGGGTTGTGGTGGTTGTGATGGTCCCACTGTTGTTGTTGCTGTTGCTGTTGATGCTGCATTGGGTTCAAGGCATTGAAGAGAAGCTGAGGAGAGGGACCAACAGCAGCAGTAGCAGATGATACCTCAGGGAGGTGCAGCAGACAAGCCATAGTCCCTGATGTGCCTGATTGCTGCTCATGTTGATCTGGTACTATGGAAATGCTACAGGGACTGTCATAGTAAGAAGAGGCAGTGGTGGCATTGAGCGTCTGTGCTTGCATACTCTTTTGGAAAGAATCTTCCGGTGCAGCAGGCAGATTGCAGTTTGCAGTGTAGCTGCTGGGTTTTGCAGTGACTGCAGTATGCATGGAATGTGAGCCATCTTGAAGATTTAAGGTTTCTGGCAGCATCATGATGTGGGGAAGATGTGAAACTTCTGGTATCCCAACTTGTGGGTATGTTGCAAGCTGCATGATGTTAGTACTGCCACCACAGCAGCCACCATTTGGGTTCTGCATAAAAGTCCTATCTGAATCCAGCTGCTGCTGATGCTGCTGCAGCTGCAGGGTGTCATGTGCTGAGAAACAGCTGCTCGATGCGCACTCATGATGTTGAGGAGGACTGGGAATTTCCAGCGGATACGACGACTGCACAGATGACAACACATTTGTATTCATGGAATTGAAGTAAATCTGCTCCACATGTTGTTGAGATCCTTGTCCAAGTCCTTCTCCTGCTGGTCTGCTGCATTCTGAAGCCTTTTCAGGCTCAAGTGGATATGGGAGAGAGGCAGCATGATGAAGTGTAAAGCTTTTGCTTACAACTTGCTCCAGGGTTCCAGCGAGTTGGGTGGCAACTGCTGACTTGCCAGGGATATCCATATCTAGTGTTGTTAACTCTGATGATGATGCCTGCAGATTTTGAATCAAGACAGCATTGTCATCAACATCATCATCACCATCATCATCCTCCTCCTCCTCATTGCAAGTCTTGCAGGAAGAAGCAAGTGCTCCAGCAGCAACACTTGCAGTACAGCTGCAGTTGTGGCCCATGCAGCAAGTCTTGGTTCCATGATTCTGTATCCAGAGTGGCCTTTGAAGATGACCTAAACTTTCTCCTCCTCCTCCTCCTCCTCCAGTAGCTATATCATTCAACACTCCTTCTCCTGATAATGATCCCCATGCCCCAGCCCCACTGGTACCAACACCACCACCACCACTGCCACCACCCCACACTGTGACTGGAGAAGAAGAAGAGCAGCTTAGATACACATCAACATTGTTACTACTAGTACTCCTCGCACCACCTTGTTGACCCCACACAGAAACATGTGGCTGCAGCAAACTTGGAGCTGTTGTCACTGTTGTTGTCGTCATCGAGCTGTTTGCAAATGGCACATAGCAGCTTGCAGATTGCAGCATTAGGGGGTGGTTTCCTTGTGCAGCAGCAGCAAGTGCATAACTTGCACATTGATGATGATGATGATCCCCTAGTCCATAATCCTCCTCATCATCTTCACCAGTTGTTGCACACATGAGATGCATGATGTTGTCAACATCAACTGAATCCATCTCCTCAAAATGCCCTGGTGTGAGAGAAGCTTCATCCATCTGCACACGTGTGTAGACAGACAAGTGATCATGCATTTCTCAAATTGATCAAATTGTTTTTTTCCATGCAAAGAAAGAAACATGCTCTTACTTCTCTCCTTCATACATAACAAGAATGATGATGGGGTATTGGTAACTCTATGTACCTGGATCTTTGTCTGCGGTGAATTTGTCCAACCAGTGGAAGATTCACATGCCAGTTGCGGTGATGGCGAGCCTGAATCTGGGGTTCCAGAATGTGATTCACCATGGCCACCAGTTGTTGGACCACCTCCAAGGCAATCAAGATCATGGTCATGTGTAGTAGACAAGTCAGGTTTTGAGGAGGAATTGTTGTTGTTTCTCTCAGTCTGAGTGGCGACCACCTTCTGCTGATAGTCACGGAGGACAGTGCAGCGAGGTATGACTTCAAGGCCATCTAATGTGCCATCTATTGGTCTCCTGTGCTTGCGGCGTAGGTCCTTCCGCCTCATCGTGGCATTCCAGTGATTCTTGATTGCATTTTCAGTGCGACCCGGAATGAGCTTGGCAATGTCAGCCCATCTATTCCCAAGTTTGTTATGCGCAGACACAAGCGCCTCTTCTTCCTCCATATTCCAACCATCCCGCTGCACACAACAATCATCATCATCATCAGATCATCATCATATGCATTAGGGTTTCTCCATGAGGGTTATCATCATTTGCATTAGAGTTTTTTGGAGTCCAGTGGGGAGGATTGAGTTCTTGCAGCTCTTGCAAGCTGAACCCTCTCTCTCTCTCTCTCTCTCTCTATTTTCAAACAAGTGGACTTGAGTTTAGTGTGTATGGTACATACCTTGATGTCAGGGCGGAGATGATTGTGCCAACGCTCGCGGCATTGCTTACCTATGCGACCTGTCAAGTAAGTGGCAATCAGTGACCAGCGTTGCTGTCCATGTCTCTCCACCAACTCCATCAAGAACCTGTAGTAGACCCAAAACAAAAAACCATCATAAGTTCACACAACATTCATGATTGAGTCCTGAGCTGATTTTCTTTTGTCAACAACACTGATCTCTCAAAAGAGATGGAAAGAAAATTGCAATTAACTTAGATGAAGGAATTGCAAGCTTGAGCTTGCAAGAAAAATCCGCAATTGCAAGAAAAATCCGCAATTGCAAGAGAAAAGACCCAAAAAAAAGGAAAACACAATGCAGTGATGAAAGTGCTTGAATGGTGAAGAAAGAACACATGGTGAACCTGAACTCTAAACCCTAAACCTGAAAACACTTTTCAAGAGAAAGAAAAGTGTACCTGTCTTCTTCAGGGGTCCATTGACCTTTGATAATGTTTGGGCGACGAGGACCTCCTTTGGACGAGCGCTTGAACACTCGCTTATCAGAAGGAAGAAGAATCTGAAGATCATCATGATGCTGCTGCTGCTGTGGATCATCATGATGATGGGTTTTCTTCTCATATGCTTCCCTGCTGCTGGCTGTGAACCACTGGTGATGATCTGCAGCAAGTGCATCAAGCAAAAGCTGATCACTGAAGTATAATTCCTGCACTGCTGCTGCTGCTGCTGCTGCATGTGAGACGACATCCTGTCCAGATGCCACCACAATCCTCCTCTCATGATCCTGCTGCTGCTGCTGCTGGTGACTATCAATCAGGTCAGAGAGTGACGATGATGATGACAGGAGAGATTTTCCACTACCATCATGCCCCACCATCTGTGCATCATGTGCATGAAGATGATGATGATGATGCAAGCTGCTTTCATGCACTACTGCAACATGGGTGCTTGCAGGACTTGCTTCAGATTGCTTCGTGTAGTTGTTGTGGCGTTGGTTCTCTTTCAGCTGGAGGTCAAGTAACTGTGCTTTGTGGATGGCACTTGTGAGGAGCAAGTAGTCGTTCACACATGTTGCTCCCAATCCCTCACCTTGCCATTCAAGCCCCGTCTGATCACAACTCCCTGCTGCTGCAAACACATGACCATGGTGCAGGAAGCCAACTGATGATCCAGCTTGAGCTGCCAATTGCCCACCACCTTGAACCCGGTTCTTAACAACGTCTAGCTGCTGCTGCTGCTGCTGTGGGGAATCATGGAGCATGCTCACGTTTTCTTCGTCTATTGCTGCTGCTGCTGCAATGTTTTGCATTGAATGGTTAGTGAAATGGTTCTCAAAATCCATCAATGCTTGATCATCTGTCAACCTTGCAATAGAGATTCTTGGGTTTGGATTGCCGGTAATTTCACAAGTGGTGGTGGTGGTCATGGCACTGCTGAGTAGAGTTTGTTGTTGTTGTTGTGCATCTGCAGGTAATTCATTCCTCATCTCTGTAAGCATTGTCTGCTGCGATTCATGCAGCATGTTGCTGCTGTTGAGCTCCATAGATTTACAGTGGGATGTGAACTCTGTTAGACTGCTATTATTCTGATGATGATCTCTTGGCACCACTGCTGCCTGTTTGTTGTCCATTTCTAGTCCAGAGCGTAATGGCTGCAGTGGCCCCAGAGTTTTCCACCTTGACTGCATCATGCAGCCATGCTCCAGCTGGTTGGGAGACGGATTTGCAGCTGCTGGTTGTGCTTCCACTGCTGCACATGAGGATGTGACCATATTGAACCCAAATCCTTGGCTTGTTTTCACCCTCTTCTGGCCCCACCATGATGAATCCATAACCTGCTGCTGCTGGCCAGGAAGATCATTGCACATGGTCTGCAGATGATGATGGTTAGAATTGTCACTCCAT
>Ga0116231_10009105_pt1 | contig 16975 bp, 15 predicted proteins | sample S1TSphgellanicum_2_FD_89695 | JGI IMG/M metagenome (GOLD analysis project Ga0116231, IMG submission 89695) | Host-associated microbial communities from peat moss isolated from Minnesota, USA - S1T2_Fd - Sphagnum magellanicum MG | ecosystem: Host-associated > Plants > Peat moss > Unclassified...
AATAAAAGGTGTAACAAAAAAAACAAAAAAAAGAAATAAAAAAAAAAAAAAAAAATTATCCCAAAAAATGTAAAACCCAACGAACCCCCCCCCCCCCCCCCCCCAAGATCAACACGTCAACTCTCCTAAAATCCTCATGGCTAGAAAGCTGCGAGACGCAAGCAATTGTGAGGCTCGAGTACGCTTTACTTGCTACAAAGGACCTAAGGTTCCCAATTCCGACACCTAACCGGATGACGCCATTCTTGTCAAGCACGGGACTGCAAGTGACCTACTGATTTATCCTGCTAAGGAGGCCCTCAACAAACAGGGTTCAAAAAAAGATTTTTGCTATACCCTCATTATGCGGGCTAGGCATCCCCCCCCCTGCTTGACGCCCACTCCAATTACCTCATTCATAGAAGGTGTGCAGGTATTCATGTGCTATTTGCGGGGCATGTAGGATAAAACTACGCAAGTATGATTTAATTTATGGTCAAAAACTTGGTAAAGGAAACACTAAGCAAAAGATATATATATTTGTTGCACCCACTCCTTTGCAACCCTTCCCCAATTTAGTTTTTAAAAAGAGCAAGCTTGCCTTCGGCTAGGACATTTAGTGCTTTGATTTTGAGGAAGGGCAAATAGTTAAATTATAATAGAATCCATTAAATTGGGGCCTTGAGTAGCCAAGCGCATAATGAAGCTCAATTCTTTTTATCTTCCGCAAAGTAAGGCACAAAAAGGTAAAATGCATTATTTATAAGCCTTTTTGCGCCTTGCTTTCCCTGTCGCCCCATTTATCTTTTTACACTTTGAATAGTTTACCACCATCTATAATGCGAAAAACTACAATTGGTTTGAATAAGTTTATGAAGATCATCCCTTTTTTTACATGCAATTCCCATCTTTTGATAAACATCTAATATCTCATCAGATAAGCATTGATCTAAGCTTATGCTCTTTTTGTTCATATGTCGTTTGGCTACTGCTTCAAGCATCCAATGAATAGCTAAGGTTTCTTGACAATTTGTTGCTATAATAGATGGTACTAATTGAGTAGTACCAAAAAATTTTACTTTTTTAACTTCACAAATAGGCTTGACATTTTCTATGGCATTAACCAAAAGTTTTAATATATCACCATGATGAGCTAAACAATGAAGAGTTTTATAAACAATAGCATGAGATCTTGTTTTTTTTACCATTAATCATGTAAATATGGACCAATTTTTTAGTTAATTGTTTCTGCTTACCATTTAAATCCTAGATGTATGTGTTTGCTGCCCTACGGCCTTTAGTTCTTAATGGCACATACCCTTCCAAGACATGGCATAAATATCTATGATGAAATAAACAAAGCGCAGAAAAGCTTTCTGAAAAAAGGAATAGATTTTTTCCATTAAATGGCCAAAAACTTGGCCAATTTTCATTTTTTTCATTCTCGCCTCTTCTGAAAGTCTTGATCGATGAAAGCAATCCAGGGATAAACCAAAAACAAAACTGAAATTCGATAATTTGACAAATAAATTCATATAGAATCTTTGGGTTTTTTTGTACCATATTTAGATATGCCTTGACGTTGACTCGGTATTCCTTGCAAATCTTTGACTCTTCGAATACAATGGTATTTCACACCTAGCAAATCTTTAACTCTACCTCCTCTAACCATAGAGGCCTCATAGTATTACGAACTTATTTGAATCATGTAAAGGGGGCCAGTCCAAAATCGTACTTTTCTGTTACTGAGGGAACGAGAGCTTTTAATGATTATGTATGCCACTTTATGCGTAAGCTAGATTGGATAGGTTGTGTTCGTCTTTTGACAACAGCATGAGTAGGACCTACAAAAGCAAAGGTGACAAATATTACAGATTAACCATAATATTGAGCGATCCTTTGTTTTTAGTTATCTGTTACAAGGCTAATTGAAGAGAGCCAGAAAATATGACATCGAAATTCATAAAGGATACTTTAAATTAAAAAAACCCCACAAAGGCCCATTTCGGCAATAAGCCAAGCAAAAGTGAATTATCCTTTATAATAGCTTGTAAAGTGGAAATATTCGAGCCAAGCAAAATTGGAACGGGGGCGGTGACATTGTAAAAAAAGCCTTTCGACTAATCTTGGAGGCCATTGTTGAGCCTATCTCCTTTAACTGCTCGTGTGGATTTCGGCCCCACAGAAGAAGCCTGCCAAAGATCAATACTTAATAAGCTTGAACTGCACGTGGGCCTACTAAAGGCTGGAAGCCCCTATACAGGTGTTTAAGTTTGAATGACTAACGTTTTCGTGGAAGATTGTAGACTTGAGCTAGGGCGCTAAGTCGACTTGCTTGGGGTTATTTTGATTGTGTGCTACCTGTAGATTTGATTAAGCAGGGATGCATCATTTAAGAAAGGTAGATGAGAGACATAAGAGCTAAGATTTGCTTGGAAGATGTCACGTACTATGACCAGTGGGCATGAAACCGTGTAAGCGAATAACTTTGTGTGAACAACATTACAATACTGCCAACGATAACTTGTAAACCACAACGGACATGGATATACTGAAAACTGTAACTATTGTGGAGAAGGTTACTATAAGGTTCAAGGTTAAGATCTAGGAGGGTGAGCAGTACAAGCTAAAAGGCTCCCATACTGTTTGGAGGGCAGAGGAAAGGGGGTTACCCTTTGGATATTTGACCTTTATTTTTAGTTTAGGCTTGGGAATGATCTTATATACTATGTTTGTATGGTGGTGCAACATTATATGTGAATCTACTTACGAAGGACATCATACATTTGTGGTCCAATTAAGACTTCGATATGGTATGATTTTGTTTATTGTGTTTAAAGTCATGTCCTTTTTAGCTTTCTTTTGGGTTTTTTTCCATTCCTCCTTGGCACCTACGGTAAAGATTGGAGCTATTTGATCCCCTAAAGGAATTGATGTGTTAAATCCTTGGGGAATTCCTTTTCTAAATACCCTTATTTTACTTTCATTTAGAGCTGCCGTAACTTGGGCTCACCATGGTATATTAGCTACATCCAAAAAGCAAGTTGTTTACGCTTTAGTAGCTACCAAGCGACCGTTAGATTTTCAAGGAAACTTTCTGATTACTTCTTGTAATCATACCATTGCTGATGCTCGCAATGAGACAAATGCAACTTACCATTTAAACGAATTGGAACAATAGCATGTTGCAAAGGAAAGGATAAGGTTGACTAACTTTAGAAAACTTTTTCGATCATGTCTTTAAAAGATAGCCAAATGGGTCATTCATGAATGTGAGGTGTGGGTAAGATACTAATTTGAGCGTGTTCGGTCAGGTTATTGATTAATTGATAATATCATAGCGCTACCTCCTCCGCAGCAAAATGGTAGCCTGCTTGTGGCAAGCAAGAAGAGGTTTTAACCCCAATATAAAACAAAAACATTTGAAGCATGGCTGTTTTTTTGTTCGAATTAGCACTATTAGTTGGAAATATTATGTGTTACGGATTTGATCTAGTTGTCTTTTGTTAAGTGCAAAATTTAAAAAAAAAACAAATGCTAGTCAAAAACCTTAGCTAACTCTGTGCCAGCAGTTGCGGTAAGACGAAGGGGGCTAGTGTTATTCGAAATGACTAGGTGTAAAGGGCACATAGGCGGTAAATTTGGTTGAAAGTGAAAGTCGTCAGCTCAACTAGTGGAATGCTTTCAAAACCAATTTACTTGAGTAAGATAGAGGGTAATGGAAATTCGTGTGTAGAAATAAAATTCATAGATATACAAAGGAACACCAAAAGCGAAGGCAGCTTTCTGGGTCTTTACTGATGTTGAGGTGCAAAAGCATGGGGAGCAAATAGGATTAGATAGATTCGGTTGGGCTCTAAATAAAAGACGGCCAAAGGTGTCATCTCTGATTACGAGATTAGAGTGTGTATTCAGCTATTTCGGGGAAACTTTGATGCAGATGTACCATTCAATATCAAACAATCCCGAGGGAAGTGCTTTGATGATATTCTATCAAGAGCACCCTGTAGAGATTATGCAAATAGGAAAATAGAAGATATTAAAAAAAATAGGCAGAGGCCAACTAAGCTAACAGAGCCTCAAAGATGAAAAGCAAGGTTTTTTTTTTAGGCAAAGCTCGAGCTCCTAACCTACACTTAAAAAGACTCAAGCAAATATCTTTGTCGAATTCCATGAAATCAATTATCTCAAGATTACGGGAGATGGCTCATTGCAAATAACTAAAAGCTACAAAAATGCAAGCTCCGTTCATCATAGCTAAATAGAAGAAGATTCCTTTCGATGGAAAGTAGGATCACTACATGAAATTTTGGTTTGAAAAAACAAGAAGGGCCAATTTATATGACTGAAGATATGAGGTTCGAAGAATAATTCTTTTTGCTCTTACACAGTACACATCACCTATAAATCTATAAACTAACTAAGCTTCCTCTTGGAACGATATGGGTTTACCAAGTTTTGTGCAATGTAGTGATCCCCTAACACCCTTTCCCCTCCCTTTTGTTTAACATCTTCACTTCTTTGACATATTCACTTTGTTGACACCTTCTAGCTACCCTTAATTGAGCTACCTCCTCCATTTTAAAAGGGTCACGGATCATCACTTTCATGTTTTCCCAATGCATAGGGGTGCAAGTTTTTGGGCACTTTTTTTTAGATTCAATCCAAACCTTCAAATTTTGTTTTTTGTTCTTCAAGTTTGTCTTCAAATAAATCTTGAATGCCATGTTTAACAAGGGGTAATCTATATATTCCCAAGATTTTGCTAGTATGTCCAGATTGTAGTGATAACTATGAGAGGATGGTCATTTATTTGTATGATGCTTGGATCCAATCCATGGGAATACCCTCTAAGAAGTGACCCCCACATATATCTCCTTGAGCCAATAGGTCTACCATTTGCATCGCATCGAACCCACATTTTTCCCATTCATCTTGCATATAAGAGCTTCAACTTTAACTGTAGGCTCAATCTTTCTTCTATGAGCCCATAACCTTGTTGCCCGAATGACAACAGCCTGATTTGGTAATCAACTCAAGTACTCTTCTTCATCCTCCACAGTAGGAGGTACCATGGATGGGGTCATAGTAGCTACTACATTAGTTTTAGCAATGGCTTGGGTCAATAAGTTTTGTAGGGAAATTAGGTTTTGAAGGGTCCCAAGTTGATTTCCCATCTAACTTTGCAAACCTATTTGACCACCCCACCCACTTGCCCTAAAGCCCCTAATCCTCCTGCTTGGCCCAAGCCCAATGACTATTGATTAGATGTTTGTTGCCCTAATGTAAGCAACATAGCATTCACAGAGCTCGCGTGTGCCATGTTAGATCTAGAAGTCCTAGTAATAGAATGCACAAGGTTAGGTGGTAAGACATTAGAAGCAATCACATTTGCTTGTTACCTATCATCAAAGTCATCATCAAATGTAGCCCAAACGTCATCATCTTCTGAAAGCACTACATCATCATTAGTCATGGGGGGGTCCGAAGCTTTCTTCATAGTTTGTTTTGTGGTTTGAAGGGCGATTGAAGTCCTTCTTGCCCTCTTCACCCACTTTTTCACAATATGAACCTACATAATCCACACTTACATTGAACTTTGGTTTGTTAGAGATTAAATGTTACACAAGGAATAAACATGACTAAATTCAACTTACAATAGGGATTTGAAAAAGAAAACTTGAAGCTTGGATTGTTTTTTTGTTGGTTGTATTCTTGTGATGTAACTTCATTTAATTCAAAACTAGATTCACTGACTTCATTTGCAACAAAAAATTTATCTTTTGATTTGTTGTTAGTTGATGTAGATCCACTCATATCACCACACTTCAAGCCACTTGTAGGTGTGTTTAAAAGTTTGCTCCGCCTAGGTGGTGTTAACAAACCTTCTAATCAAGACACATTCCCTTGATTTTCTAAGACATCTATAAGATCATTTGATGTTTTGGCTAGAATAGGTTGGGTGATGGAAGGAAACCTATTCAAAGCCAAAAAATAAATTGATGGTCAAAGTCTGGTTTGTTGGCTAAAACCTTCAACAAAACCTCATTATCTACATCCAAAATTAAATTTGCAATAGACATTCAAGAGCATTTGAAAGATAAGAAATATGTTGTCAACTCTTGCAAACACATTTATAAACAATTTAAGGTAATTGGGAAGGTCTAGATCACAACACAAAATGTGAACAAACCTTAAACCCAAACAATTACAAAAATCAGAAATCTATAGAAGTGAACAACTAAGCTATTTTAACAATGTATAGTACATGGAAAATGATAACATATTAGTTCAAAATAAAACAAAAAAATAATGGGAAGAAAGACCGCTTCATTCTTTTTCAAATGAGGCAATCTACACTAAGTTTGGAGGATTGAAGGGAGCTCATGTTCATAGATTATATTCGAAAGGAAAAATATCCAAGTGCAACACTTACATACTACATCAACTTGTGTAAAACTTAGTTAGGAAATTCAACTCATCAAAGCAATGGCCTACTATGACATCAAAATTGTATCAACCCTAAAGTGTTCATCTTTGCCTTCTCCATGACGAGCTCAACACCATTTCAATGCCAAACTAAAAACATAAAATATATATGACCTAAAAGTTACAACGGTCTAAAAAGTGCTCTAGCTAGGGTGGGAGATGCAATGACTACAATAAACCTAATCAATGGCTTTAAAGATGCAATGAAAACTCAAGCTAAGGTTTAGAGCAATGGTTGAAAAAAAAATCTTCTTTATTTCACTTGTTTCATTTTTTTTGGTGCCTTCTAAAATGCAAGTTTGTTTCTGGATTCTAAGTCAATGTATGTACCATGCATGCTACAAACCTTTAGTATATGATAATGCCTTAGTAAAACAAAAGTAATTTGCACCCCACACTTCCCACTAGTCAAATTTTTACTTTCTACTTGAGTTGGGTCCTAGCTTCTTCACTCACTCAACTGAAACTCATAGTGCTGTGACTTCCTACCAAGTGACTAGTTTTCAAGTTTCTACTCGAAACTATGTCTTAACTTCTTCACTTTTAGTCAAAACAATTCCTAGAATCATAACAAGAATATAATGAGAAAATGATGACAATTACATTTTAATGTAGAAGAGTGCCAAGTTGAAGTTGCGCAATTTGGCATTATTACACCTTGTTCCTTAATTTTTCATATTTAGTGACCAAAGGTTGGATGTAACATACATTGTTTAAAAGACAAGACCTCACACAAGTGAACTCTAACTTCTACTCCCACATCCTATATACAAGATCACAACCTCTCACTCCTCATCAAGTTGGTCATTACGTGCATTATAGTTTATTTGTTCGACACTTGTGTTTGCCAAGCAAGTACTTATCATATATCATTTCATACTATGCATAACACATAATGTGAATAAGATAAGGACTTTTAAACTATAAATAGTCTACAAGTTTTTGAAAATGTTTTATATCTTGGATTTTTTTATTAATTTATGTTTTGTTTGTCAAAGATGGAGTTAGATGTTGAAGACAATCCAACAAGAAAAGTTTCACAATTTGTCAACCATGATAAATTATGGGAACATGAAGAAGTACAAGTAGATAAATTGGGTCTTACAGAATACCAATGTCCTTGTAATAAGTGCCTTGGGTCCAAAGTTCTACTCCGGTCAATAATCAAACAAACACCTACAAAAATTTGGTCGTGATGACCTCTTCACTCAATCTATATTGGTGAGCATCAACAATTCCCTATTTTGCATTTGATTTCATTATAATGTTAGTAAGAATATTGATAAGGTGATTCATTACATTGTTGTTGTTGTTGTTGTAGGCTAAACAATGCCCATATGTGATATTTGCAATGAATTCATCCCTAAAGGATTTTATTGCCGATTTCTCAACTACTATGTGTTCTCCCCCATCCATTCCTAAGGCCATAGTGGATCTAACAAGATATGGAGATGGAAAAAAATTTGGCTAGTGCCCTACCATACCAATTCCATGATTCGCCCCTTTTACATGGTGGAATCGACGATGGGAGATACGTGTGTCTACATTCCAATATATGGGATGGGCCTTGTTTATACTTGAAGATGTACAAGTTAAGGAGCCATTACTCTCCTTCACAAGTCCATACTACACACCAAGTGAATACAAAAAATTATCTCCCTATTACCCACACTTAAAGCATTATGCGCTTAATGGGCATGATAATTTTTTTATTAACAATGATGTTTAGAAAGGAAATGTGGCTAGGTATGTCAATAGCTTTTCCAATCGACACTTGGAAATTGCAAATTGTATATGGGAATATAATGAAGTAGAACCTAGACCATGGGATGAAAAGGAATGGGGTTGGGTTATGACAATCTCAACTAAGCTAATCCATGAAGGAGAAGAGTTTTTTTGTTAGTATCTTGTCAGTTTTTTAATTTTGACTTTTCATACATAACAAAAACATTCATTTTTTGATACAAATTTGAGGAATAATGGAAAATTTCAACAAGCAATATAGGCTATGTATGGAGTTCAAACTTTTGGATAATGGTTCATCAACTTGAAATCAAATGGCAACATGTTGAAGTTGGATTCTTTTAGTTCATAACAACAATTTTTTAAAACTTGGATATTTATTATTATGTCATGTAATTTCCTAATATATATATATAATTTTGATGTAAATAGTTGCTAAATTGTTTGAGAATTTAATGTTATAAGCTTGATTTGAGCTCTGCCATTTTTTCTTCTGAGCTCAAAGGCAACCAAATGAACACTAGCCATGATTTGTTTCGTGTGATGAACATATATCTAATTATGTATTGTGTGTATATCACAATTAATGTCATTCCCATGTATCATTAGGGAGAAGACCCAACTTTGGAACCTTTGGGAAACAATCCATACACCATAGGAAGGCATGGTTGCATTCATGCCAACAATCCAAAAAGGGCATCAAATTTAGATCAATCTTTGGATTGCATTCGTATGATACAGAAAACACTTGGTTGATATGATGAAATACATGAAGAATGTACACATGTTCCAGAAACCAATCCACATGATGATGATAGTTTTTTTGAAGGTGAAGAAGTCATTGATGAGAGGATAGAGATGTTATTGAAGGAGGTAGAGACACCATTATTTGAAGCATGCGGCTAGAGAAAAATAGCCACCTATCAAGTGTGTTCATGCTCCTTAATGCTTGCACCATTCACCAAGTGATTAATACTTTTCAAGATGAATTGTTTAGATTACTTGGATGTGAAATTCTCCTAGAGAATAATGTGATGCCTAAATCCATATATGAAACAAGGAAGTTGGTAAGCAGTCTTGGTCTTAATTTCACATCAATCCATGCATGTGAACAAGGATGCATCTTGTACTGTGAAGAGAACAAGGACTTGCTTGTGTGTCCAATATGCAAGGTTAATTAATATGTGGAGTTTTTAAAAACAATCCCTTACAAGGTTCTTTGACATTTCCCTCTTATCCCTTGCTTGAAGAGGATGTATGGATGCAAGAGCATAACTCAACTTATGTAATGGCATGAAAAAAAATCATCAGAAAATGGCATGGTTCAATTTGTAGTTGATTCAAAGGCATGGAAACACATTGATGCAATGTGGCAAAATTTTACAAAAGACCCTAAGAACTTTTGTTTTGCTTTGGTTACGGATGGGATGAATCCATTTGGTAAATTCAATCTCAAGCATTCAACATGGCTATTTTTATTGCTCATGTACAATCTATTTCCATGGTTGGTGACAAAAAAAAATTTGTTATGTTGTCTCGTATCATCCCTGGAAAGGAATTAGTCAAGAATGCAAATATGGGCACATACATGGCATCTTTGATTGAGGAGTTACAAGAATTATGGAAAGGAGTTATTGCATTTGATGTTTTAACTGAAGTTGGTAAACAAACCTTTAAACTTCAAGGAATATTCATTTGGATTATTCATGACTTTCCAACTTATGGACTTGTAGTAGGATGTGTTACTAAAGGGTATAAGGGATGTCCCATTTGTGGACTTGATATAGTAGCTTGATATTCCAAGTGCATGAGGAAGATGATCTACGCAAGCCATAGGTGTTAACTCGGTCGTACACACCCTTATTGTCAAAACAAATGTTGGTTTGATGGCAAGTTGGAAACCAAAGGAACTCCTCGACCTATCTTCCCAAAACAAACGCTCCAAAATGCATAATCACGTTTAAATTGGATCAAGGAAGGAAATGTACTTGGATCAATTGGTGACCCAATACACAAACATGGAACCAAACACAAATCTTCATTATGGACTCTTGAATATTGGCCAGTGAGTATGTTTGACACAAAAATTATACATAATCACTAAAAATTTTCAATTTATTCCAATAGACACATATTAATCAATATAACATATTTGTGAAATAGATAAAAAAGACACATAACTATGTAATTATAAACTCAAGAAAGTTTTGAAATTAAAAAAAGTTGGATGCATTTTTTGGGCATAGGTATTGTGTTGATGATTGTTATTGTTGTTTATCTTATATGAACTATTTTTCTTGTGTAAATTAGGACCTCCTTATATGAAATAGATTAATTGTCATGCATTGTGAAAAAAATCTCATTGAACATGTCATGAATATCATGTTTGGAGAGGGTGATACTATATCAATGTGAAAAGATATGAAGGATATGAATATTTAGAGTGGATTGTGGCCAATTGCAAAGAGAAAAGAGGGTGAATTTACTTTGCTAGTTGCACCTTATGTTTTGTAATCGGAAGAAAAAAGACTTTCATACATATCATTGAAGAATTAAAGACAACAGCTAGTTATTCAAGTACCTTCAAGAAACAGATTCATATGGGCACAAGCAAGTTAAAGGATTGAAAGCACATGACAACCATGTCCTTATGCAACAAATTTTACCCTTTTGTGTACATACCTTCATGCCTAGGGGTCTTCGACTTGCTATCATTCGTATGAGCCAAGTATTTCAAAGACTTTGTGCAAAAACCATTGATCCTAGTATGATGAATGATTTGAAGCAAGAATCACCATTTGTCTTTTGGAAAAAGAATTTCCTCCATCTCTTTTCAACATTATGACACATCTTATGGTGCATATAATGGTAGAGGTAGACTTATGTGGCCTTGTACATATTCAATGGATGTACCCCATGGAAGGATAGATGAAATCATTGAAAACTTATGTTTGGAACATGGCAAGGCTCAAGGGTAGCATGATTGAAGGCTACACAATGGAGGAAGCAATTGGATTTTGCACATAATACATGCAAAATTTTAAAACTACAAAACACCAAGTTTGGGATGATTTTGATGACCAAAACATGTATGATGAAATGCCTCAAATGTCTAAGTAGATGAGAACCATGATTGCTAAATTTAGAGATTGGGCCCATTCTTTTGTCATAAAAAATGTAGCAACATTGGAGCCTTGGAGAACATGAGTTGGCATATATTGAACATTTTAAGCTTTACAAAATTGAACAAATTTTCTCTTTCATGTGGTTAAATATATTGGTAATTTTAAACTACAAGATGTCTTCTTGTATGTTTTTCAAGTGTGATTAAACTATAAGGTCAAATTTATTAACTAATTTTTGGATATAATTAATTACTACAACTTGTTATAAACATGTGGCATTTTGAAGCATGCGTGGGGTAAGTGCATGTAGGTATCTTAACTAATATAAGTTAGCCTTACTAGAATTATGAATGGTGATGTGTAACATTTGCTAGTTTATAGTCATGGCTAATATTACTTTTGTAATTTGGTGTGCCACATGTATTCTTAATTTCCTTAAATATTTACATGACTAGGATTTGTTGGCCAATATGGTATAGGTAATTATGGTGTTTTATTTTCACAATATGTAGATTATTATAATAGAGCTTTGGTGTGGGCTTTAAGAACATGTCAATCCTTTTAACAATCATGAATAATGTTTTTCCACATTAAATAGTGAAGATCTCCTACCAACATGAAGAACTATATGTATATTGATTAGAACCTACATGTTGCCTACCTAGCCTAGGCTATTTACCCATTTGCTTATGTTTACATATTTATTTACTTCCACTATTGACTTGCCCACCTACCTACTTATTTTTTATGTAATTATTTATGTACCCTAAGTTATTTACCTATGTTTACCTACCCATTTAAGTTAGGTACTTACCTACAACCTACCTACTACTTAAATAGGTAATCTAGGTAGGTAGGTCAAGTAAGTAATAATTAAATATAGCCTACCTACCTACCTACCTACCTACCTAAGCTTATTTATTTACCTATCTAGATAAGCTTTTAACATAGGTTAATAGATATGATTAACCAGATTGTTCATGTTGCTTTACTATGGTTAAACACATGTTTACATTTTGTATGCCAACAAATATACTTATTATTTAATTATAGTTCTTGGATGTAATAATGAAAATCATTGTTTTTCCTAATTGGGTGAATGCATAGTATAGTGCCTCAAAAACAACAAAAGACACACTCCCTATAGGTCCATACAAGATTCTTTAAAATGATTCAAATGGACATGGTTGTTATTTAAAAAAATGTTAATATTCTAATATTTGAATAATACATGTTCAATCACCTAGAAACCTTCCCAAATCTATGTGAAAATTGATATTTAATGTAGCTGATGTCATTTTTTGATTTGGAAGTTCTAAAAGAAAAACCCATAAAGCCCAAAGGAATAATGCCCCATCTAAAACTTTGAAAAACATATGCTTTTGCGACAAATGTTTTGAAAAACAAATAAAAAATGCAACTCATATGAACTTATGAAAATATGGTCAAATTTTAACCATTCAAAAGTCCCTAATTATTAAATGGTTAAGGTTTTCAAAGAAAAGATTTTTCATATGAGTTTATCATCTTATATTACATTTTATATTGAGTCCCAATAACAAATTTGGAATGTGAATCAATATAATTTTTTTCATTTTGTGATGTTTTAGTTAGATAACCAATCCATATTTTTCAACTTCAAAAGTCCATTACTATCAACAAATGAATTTTTTCTCAATAAATAATCACACAATTCTTTTCATAATGAAGTTGTTAATTTAGATCCAAGTCCCAATTAATAAATCTAAGGATATATTTATCACCACAAGCATTTGAATAAATGGTACCTAGGGAAAAAACACTGTTTCATCACAAAAGTGAACCACCATAGCTTGCATCTATCCAATAACATAATTATAGAAATCAGATGGTGAATGATATAAATTATTATAACCAAATATATTACCAATGGAAAAAGTTACAAGTCTAATTTTGCTACATAATCATGTCATCATTAATGCCATATTTTTAATTACAAATATAGTCATATATGAAGTAGTATATACCATGTTTTGGTGTAGTGCTTCTTGCTTTCATTATGATACATTAAAAGTTCTAGTTTGCAGTTGTTTTTATTCATCTTCTATGTCTTTCTTTGGAAGTTAGGGTTACCTTCCCTTCAACAATCCTTTAACATCAATGTGTTTTTTGCACTTTTCATTGCTTTCATTTGACAACTTTCATTAAAAGCTACTTTAAGGATGTTGGGTTTGCACTATTAAATGTTCAATTCATTACTTGATTATGATCCTAAAAGCTTAATGACATTCTTATTTGAATTTGGAATAAGTTTGTAGGAGTTCGTAATTCATTTGACAACTTGATAATGATCTTAAATGGCTAATTAGGCCATTATTTGTTCAAATACAAGTTTGTAGGGGTTTGTAGCTCATTTGAAAACTTGATTATGATCCTTAATGGCTAATTGGGTCATTATTTGAACTTGAACAAGATTAGTTTGCAGTGGTTTGCAACTTCACTTGGCAACATGATTATCACCAATTATGGTTACTATGACAATTTCACATTTTTTAGGTTTTTATTTGAATTTGAAAGGTTCTTGGGAGGTATGCAACCTTTTTGGGTGGTCTTCGATGGGCTCTTTTGTTATATGGTTATGAAATAAAGGTTATATGGTTAAGATCATGGATTTGTTTTGAATCTAATGACCAAATGCATGAGGTTCAAAAAGTGATATGGAAATCTAATGAACAAAATGTGTGAAATCCAAAAAGAAGGGTTTAAACAAGACAAATTTTATGGTTTTATGGGTGTGTTTTTTACACTCAAATAAACAATCTTTGATGATTATTCCATATAACTTTATAGGTGTGTTTTTGACATTCAAATGTATCATATGAATTTGTAGTTCCTTGGACAATTCAAAATGTTGGGTTCAATGGGCTATATGGGTGTGTTTTGACCTTCAAAGTGTGTGGTGATTATTTTTCTAAAGAATGATATTTTAGTGACACAATTTTTCCAAAGATTTTTTTCTTAGAATTAAACTTTTTAGTGATTTTTCCTAATGACTAAGTGTGTTTAGGTTTGAGTGTTGTGTCACATGTGCTCTTTTTAAAAGTTGAATGGTGAATCTTCTAGAGTTGGAATTTTCATGGGGGAGATTCAATAATTCAAGTTTATTGTTTGCACAAAAAAAAACAACCTTGTGAACACAAGGTGCCTTGGTAAATTGTGTAATTCATTTAGCTCAAAACACTATTGAAATCATACAATGTTCATTTTGCTTCCTATAACATTGGCAAAAAATAAAAACTTAGCTAATCCAAATGCAATGTGAAAATTCATTTATCAAGAGCATTTGAAAGCATATCTTGAGGCCCCATTTGCCAAAAAAACCTTGAAGGATTGTCTATAAGAGACTTTGAAAATTTTTAAGATGAGCAATTCCCCTATGGGGGACACTAGTAAAAAAAATAAAAAATATGTGAGTAAAAATATAAATTGCAATATATTGCTTGTTGGGTAAAAATTGTAAGTTAATTAGTTAAAAATAAGGTACATTTTATTCAAATAATCAATTTAATTATAATATAGGATATGTAATAATATGAAAGAATGTATTATAATAATATAGGGTGACTTTAATATGTATATATTAAAAAATTAAATAATAATATGATGATAAAAAATAGGTTGGACAATTGTCTAATACCCCCCTAAAAATGGTCGTTTGATGCATGTAAATCCCAAACTTTACATGAAGTATTCACCTTAGGGCAATTCCAATGAAGGATTAAAATGGGCAATGTTGCAATGTGATGAAGTTTTGGAACAATTGAAAGTCATGAATGAGCATGTAGGTTGAACTATTTTAAAAACGTGACAAACCTCATTGATGGCACATTGGTAACCTTAACCCCATCTCCCTGCCCAAGCCCTTCCCTTAATGATTTGGATGGATTATCGATTGGTGTGGTTTCCCAAAACCTTACTAGGGCTATGATCACCTTCATCAAGGTGCAAACTCCTATTTCGAAACTAACCAAGGGGGAGATAACAACAATGAAATCTAGGAACATGGCAACCATGGCAAGTTGGTTATTGTCAACATTTGATGTACATGATGTTTTTTTGGCTAGGCAAAATAAACATCAACCATGAGAGGAAGATCAAAATAAAAAGTAACAATTTGAAGACAATTAGAGATTTAAAAGTGACTTTCAAGGAGGAGTTTAAAGCAAAGGTTAGGACAATTCTAGAATTGTAATTTTTAATTTGATGTGAAAACATTGGTTTTGTGTAATCCAACCTCTTTTTATATTATCTCCATTTTCTTTTAAATCCACAAACCTTGAACCCTTGATTTCAAACACTAAATCCTATCATTCAAAACTTAAACCCTAAATCCAAACGCTAAAATCCTAAATTTAAACCTCAAGCTCTCATTTTAGACCTAAACAAAAACCCTAAAAATTAAACCTTAAAGTTTTAACTTTAAATTCTAAAACCCCAAAAATTAACTTATAACTTAAACTTTAAAAATTCCAAACACAAACCCTAAAATCTCAGGTCCTAGATGTCAAAACCTAAATCTTAAAAAGACCAAACAAACACCCTAAAAACTAAACATTAAAAACCTGAAGATATAAACCCTAATAGTTAAATGTAAGAATTAAACTTTAACAAGACCACATACACCCTAAAAAACATTTGAACTTCTGAGTCCTAAATCGCGAAACTTATTAAAACTAAACTTTAAAAAGACGGAACATAAACCCTAAAATTTCAAGTTTTAAACCTGATAAGCTAAACTTAACATAGAAACCCTAAAAAAACTAGTTCACCTAAATTGATCCTCACAGGAATTTCATCCCCAGTTTTTCATTTGTGTTACCTGCACCTACATTGCTCTGCACATTCTTTGTTACTTGGTCATGTCTTGTCAGAATAAAAGACTGCAAATCTTATCAACTGACGCCCAGTTTCATTAAAAATGATACTCAATTTTGCTCAATTTACACAGCTAGAATCAAATTGGGATGAGACAGGATTTACAGGGATCAAACTAGGGACTAAAGACAGGGTGACTTGAAGGCTATTTCTAAGATAATGTTAATTCCCTTCGATCCTCCCGGGACCCTAGTATTCAAGATAGGATTGATCAAGCCTTTAAGGCGGAATGGTGCCACTTAGGCATCTTTGGGGTTGAAGGCGTCACCATCGTGTGGTGCTTCCTGCCCCCCTTGTATTTCTTGGATTTCTTTAATGTTTGATGGGGCTGCTGCCTCCCTCCCCCTCTCGGGGTTTCTTCTAAGATAATGTTCAGATGAGATATTCAAAATACCTATCCAACACTGGCTTGAAGCCTGCAGTGTAGATGCCAACATGTTTCACCCACTCATTTTGATATTTTCCAAAGAGGAGAATGCGACAGAAATATGCAAAATAAGGCAGATTGAAGCAGACTGTTAGAGAAGAACAAAAAGAATGAAGTGTTTCTTAGACATGGGTGGGTCCCTTCAAAGAACAAGAAAAGTATACAAGCACACAACAACGACTGACCATTGGCAATTGTCCCATAAGTATGACAATTTGTGCCTAATTTGTCATCTTCTAACACAGCTACAGTTCTGTACTTAGTTGAGATAAGCCCATAATAGTATCTGATTTGATCT
>Ga0116231_10009106_pt1 | contig 16975 bp, 8 predicted proteins | sample S1TSphgellanicum_2_FD_89695 | JGI IMG/M metagenome (GOLD analysis project Ga0116231, IMG submission 89695) | Host-associated microbial communities from peat moss isolated from Minnesota, USA - S1T2_Fd - Sphagnum magellanicum MG | ecosystem: Host-associated > Plants > Peat moss > Unclassified...
ATACATATAAAGCATAAATATTCTTAAATGTTTTATTCACTGTCATTAATATGGTCTATAGCCTAATTTGGCTAAATCCTCTTTGTGGGATAACTAATCACAAAAATTGAAAGAAAGCAAACCTTATATAATAGGGATTTTTTTTTTCAAATTCCTTAGGTAGGTGCAATGGCAAGGATCCCCAGCTTTAATTTACATTAAATGGCAACTGTCCTAAGCGGACAGTTGAGTTTTTTCTGCAATCTTGCCTAAATCTAAGCGAGCTACATGGACTCACTATCTAAATCTGGTTTGAGCATCCGCTGCGTCTGTACTTCACTGTTTTCTCCGCCCCGTCGAAGTAAATAGACCATGACGGGACAGATGACAGGATGGATGACGGACGGATTCAAGGTAAGCTTCATTTCATCTTTTGAACATGCAAAAACATTTTGATTTGTATCAAGCTATGAGCATATTTGCAAATTAATAAAAAAATATTTTCAAAAAAATAATGATAATTTGAGTTATATATGCTTTCCTTATGATTTTTCAAATATATAAAAATGTAGTTTTAAGGAATGTCCATTCACTTTGTGACTCTTTTGATTGTGTTTTTATCCTTAAGTAAATAAACAAAAAAATAATAATAAATTAAAAAAATTGTCGATTGAAACTTTGGTGATAGAAAAATCTATGGCAATTGAAAAAGGTGGTGATTGAAACTTTCGTGACAAATTATTTTCTAGGTGACCAAAACTTTGACAACAAAAACATTTATGGTGATAAAAAAAATCTGGTGACCAAATATATTGGCAATTGAAGCTTTGACAACAAAAAAATTAATGACGATGAAAAGAAGTGAACCAAAAAAGGTGGTGATCAAAAACTTCTTATTGTGGCTTTTAATCACCACAAAGTGTACGATGATCGAAATGAGTCCAATTTTAATTGCCTTTATCTTTACCCTGGGCAGTCCAATATAAACTTTGACCTAGGTTGACCCTATCTTCATGCGATGTTGGGTTGCATCTACGTCCAAATGGACATGTTGTGTCATGACGAACTCCCAAACACTATAATAACCTTGTGATAACCCTGGAGTTAGCTGCATGTGCCTGGAAGATCATACCCATCATAACTTAAATTTGGTGGACAGAATTAGCTCTTATTGTTTTCTAATGCCCACTTTACACTAAGAATAAGGGCCAAAAAAATTGGGGCCAACTTTGAGCATTTTTGGCTTGTTGTTTGGCCCCAAGTTATAATAAATGCTAGAATATTGACATCAGGATATTAATAAATGCTGAAACATTGACCCCAAGGATTGCAAATTGGCCTCCCAAATTCGATGGTATCCTTTTTCTAACCTTGGGGCCAATACAAGGCCAATAAAGTTCAACATTTATTAATAACTTTGGGCAGATTGAAAAGATTTTTTCAAGTTCAACCTTGACTCCTAGTCTAAAGCCCTTGGGGCTGATTTCAACTTTTTGCACCAATAGGAATGCTTGATTTGGGTGGAACATTGTCCCTGACTCCTACTGTAAAGTGGGCCTAAGCTGATTGTCAAGTGAATTATATGTGCCTCTGGCTGGTGAATAAATACTCTAATGGGTCTCGTTTTGGGTGAACCTTTTTGCTATCAGGGAGCATTCACAATACATGTTGCTGGACTGTCGATAGCAAGAATATTTGCGTTCTCAGAGAGATCTGTCCTCTTTTTCCTTTGGTAAACGAGATAGAGATGAGGATTACAACAGAATGAATTGAAGATAATGTGAGGAGTCTATTTCAGTAGACACTGACTAGAACCAAGTTCCGCATGTTGTGCTTCACCTGACGGTTTTTTTTTTTTTCCATTGACGCATATGTGAGCAACTCGAACGTACTTGTCTCCAAGAATCTTTGCTGAGTACAAGTGGTTTGTCTGAGCTTACTTCCCTCTGAAGTTTCCTTCCCAAGTTTTTTGCCTTCTCCTCTTAAAGTCGAACTTTATTTTTTTACTCTTCTAGTCTTTAACGCATGTTTGTGAGATCATGTTCAAGTTGATTTGCGAGACGGTACTCGACAGTGCATCTTTCGAACCTATTCCCATGTTTTGTAGTTAAATGAATATGTCTCTAAAGCGAACTTTGTATTAGGACAATAATAGGAAACTCCTAACTGCAGATTGGGGTCATTGAAGTGCAGGAGGCGTTCATTGTGCGAGCGACAAAATCTGGATTCACAACTAGTCTCCGCGGAGCGAGCGTCTTTGCAAGCGGCTCGTCTTGAGTAGCCGGCGGGTAAAGCGTGGAGTGACGAACTCCAGATCAACATTCAGTTATTTTGACGTCATGGGCAAATGTAAGAGAGTATCGATGGCATGGTTCCTGATTGCAGTATTGGGAGTGATGTGCAATCTCTCGGTTCCAGGCGTGCGCGCTCATTATCCACCAGGTTTGATGCATATGAATACTGACTGTGGACCTCACTTTAATGTCGCTAATATTGTAATATATACCAATTACTATACTAGGTGTTGAGTTGTTTAGGTACGTAGCTCGTTTCTTCAATCCCGAATGCACTGCCTGCCAATTAGTAGCAGGGCAGTACATGTATGGTAGAAGAAAATTTCAGGATGTGTGAAGAAAAGCACGAAAAAATAATCTCCTAGTAAAGCATTGCATAGTCAAAACAGCAGCAAAGATTTAAGTAATGTTGGATCTCTTGGATCGATTGAAGGAGGATTTTAAGCAACAGATAATAATAAGAGTCCAGACTCCAGATGTCCAATTATTCTTCCCTAAGTAGCTGACGTGGTCGAACCGTTTTTCCTCTCAAACGTGATGGTCTCCTTGCGCTCGAGCACCAATCAGTTAGGGCGCTGGCCCTTCCCAACGTAGAATACTTGAGAGTCCAATTGGTTTTTGCTTCCTCTGTCGACAGGATCTATCTTCGTAGACTGTGGTTCAACGGTCACTTATGTGGACAACATTACCGGAATTCGATGGATGCCTGATGATAAGTTTTTCGACAAAGACGCTGGTGTTAACGTTGGTGTCAACGCAGACGTCCCGAATGCAACCCAATATTATCCACACTTTTCTGAATTAACAACCGTGAGATACTTTCCTGATCATCGCATCAAGAACTGCTACAAATTTCCAGTGATGGCGAACACGACCTATCAGCTCAGAGGGACTTTCTTCTATGGCGATTATGACGATCAAAAAACGGTTCCAAGTTTTGAGATGGCAGTAGATGGGACTATAGTTGCCTCCAACTTCACTACTGAAGCAAATGTAATGGCGTATCAGGAGGTCACTTATGTGGCTCAGACCAACTTCACCTTCCTCTGTCTATCACGAGATGCCACTAACACAAATCCATTTATTTCTGCGATATCTTTAGTAAGCGTTTCTGCAACACCTGATATGTTTAACAACATATATGAAAGATATTATTATCTAACACCATATAGGTGGAACTTTGGTGGAAATGCAATCATCAGGTATGTGAGTTAAACTTATGTTTATTCCAAAGTGACCAGGTTTTTGTCATTTCAAGTAGTTATCAATGTGTAATTTCTTGAAAGTTAGGATTGAAACGTCATACACGTAGGCTGTTCTAGACGCTGCACAATGTGCATATCGCATTATGTTACGGTCCATGTTCGATTCCATACATGTCCCTGTCCAAGTGACCATTTTCCTCTTTCCAAGGTCACTTTGCCATCATCCAAACCATCCATGACTGCATACAATCGGCATTTGAAGGCATTGGCCCATGTCTTTTGGTGTGCAGTGGTGTGCAGGACCCAGGCAGTGCACACTGAAGTCCTTAGGGACAGTGGCAAGGCCTGCCTTGATGGATTTAGAAGGATCATTGAACTATAAACTTTGCCATTAATTAAGAGGATCAAAACCATGGGCTATGGAGGGTCTTCATGTATATTTCCAAAACCACTGTTTTGGAGTTATTTTAATCCATTAGACCAACTGAGATTACAACTGAACTCCACATAATTTGCTTTGAGTGAAGTTCATGCTTTTGCTGATCTTGTTTCCTGTTGTTGCTGGTATATATACAGATATCCTGACGATCCTATCGATCATTACTGGTTTCCCATAAACTCAGGGGATGTCCTGAGTACCGTTGAAACATTAACAGCAAACGGGATAGTGTTCAACGACACATTTCCCCCTCCGGCAGTGATGAAAACTGCACTCACAACCAATGGAACCATGGCGATTAGCATCCCATACACCCACAGTTATAGCGGGTCCATGAGACTCTTCTTTGCTGAATTAAATCCAACTACAAGTGCCACTACACGACAATTCTATGTGGGATTACCTGATAATGACAACCGTTTAATCAATCCATTCACTACACCACTTCCGCACCAGACTGTGGAAGAAGATTATAGTGGCACGGTGCCAAATTTTGTTCTCCTGTTCCGGAATCAAACCATTTCTGCTACTTTGGCTGGCCCCTTGGTGAATGCCATGGAGATTTTTGAACTTAGCCAAAACCAAATGGCCATATTGACAAACGAGCAGGACGGTAAGTTATCAACCCAGTCACAAAGTTCTTGTTGCCTGTTGCTTCCAGATCATAGCAGTAAAAGCTAGCAAGTGGCCTAACTTTCATACTCCCATGCAACCATCCATTTTCTAATGGAACACTGCCAACGATAGGAGCAACATGAGATCATATGCCAACTAATGTTGGCTGGTTCTGAGGTTTTATTTACTCTGGAACACAACAGCAGAGTCTACGGACAAGCTGTTGGTTTTGAGTTTTGGGCCAGTTCCCGGTTTAGTTCCACATAATTAGACCTGTAAAATCAATCTTCTGCTTGAACTCGAACTTGGACCCAATTACTGCTGCAATTTTTCTGTATATGAGGTTCAATTTGGCGTTCGATGGACATAATTTTTTTAAAATAATTATAGCTAGGTCCAGGCTATTGAAGGAGTTTTTCTATGAACTGCCTGGGCCCCACTTTTTGATATCCTTTACTATAATAGGACTGCCTGTGACTGGATTTTTAATCAAAAAAGAAAAACTATATCTTTGTTTTGAAAATCTCAGATTTGGTTGTTATATGCTTGGTAAATCACGGTCGCACTCTGTTGCCAAATATAATACGGCCGGAGACAAAATTCTGGTTTTTCAGAATTATTAGGCTAAATATTCTGGGGTGTGCAGCTCTTGCCATTGACGAGATAAAGTCAAGTTACCCAAACCTTACGGAATGGACAGGCGATCCTTGTCTTCCATATCCACATCCCTGGCTCACATGTAGTAACAACGGCGGCATTTTACAAGTGTGAGTAATTCTCCAACATGAGATACTAATTGGAAATCACCAACGATGTTTTTCTTGCTTTCCTTCAATTGTTTGAATTTAGACAGCAGAGGAGATTATGTCACGGCCCACCTTAGTTGCACTCCTGTTTGAAGTGACTGTGTGTTTTGGGCACAACTTCAGTCGGGCAACAATAGGGTATTTTGGCAGAGGAAATCAAACAACGGTCAATATATTGTTCTCTTGTTTTGCTTCAGTCTTTTTATTCATTTCTTGTTTCTGATCTCATTAAGCGGCAATAAAACGGGTCCCAATATGCTATTTATTCGAGCAGTTGTGTGTACTTCGGGAATGACAGGTCCATAGGGGGTTATGTTGCTTGAGGACATGGCAACAAGGGTTGTAGGCTGAGAACAATATCATCCCCTATGTAACATGCCCTTCTTTAACATAAAAAACTGACATCATCTGGATCTGCCACCCTGGGAACACCTTATAGATTTGTAACGTACCTCAGAGGCTAGGAGGAAGATTAATTAGCTTTGTATACAAATGATATCTGCAAATACAAAAGAAAAATTAGGTCATGTTTTTATGATTTGGAAATAGATGTTTTCCAAAATAAGGAAGACTTAAATTTTCATATTGTAGACGAAATTTAGTGACATAAGTTTTAGTGATGTATTTTGGAAATGAAAGTGCTTCAAACAATATAACTCACTTGGGCCAACACTTGTTAGAATTTGGCATCTAATCTAGATGGATCTTAAGGTTTTTGGTATCTACTGAAAGTGGTTAGGAATTGAGTAGGCTTGAGCAATAAAAATTTATATTGTCAAAAGGGGTCATGATCAACTCAAACTTCAAAGCTTGGGCATAGTTGTGTTATACTTGGTATTCATACTCTTTATCTTCAACTTGTATTAATAGGACTTGATGAGCTTCCTCAATGTCATAGGGCCTGAATATTTTGTAGTCTCAGTTTAACAGTGGGCCCTTGTGTTTTAATGGTTGATAGGAACCTCTCAGGGTATGGTTTGACTGGGCCCATTTCTGCTGGTTTCGCCAAGTTAAGGGGTCTCACGAGCCTGTAAGTAGTACATTCACAACCAGCATTCTCCAAGAAATCTATTGCAATTCTTTTAGTGCATGATGATAATTTTATGTTCATATTTTCTTTAATGCAATATTTGATTCCATGACAGCAATATTCAAAAATTGTATGGAACTTTTGCTTCCAATTATGTAATAATGTTCATCTGAACAAGCTCATGTATAATATAATTGAACCCTTCACTCACAATTACATTTTTTTTTAATATCCACTTTGTGTGTTTTTTTGTGATGTGTAGTGCACTCGATAACAATGAATTGCATGGGCCAGTACCAGACTTTTCGAATGTTCCAAATCTCACGACCTTGTAAGTAACCTCCATGACCATTACTTGTACAAATCTTCCCAATTATAGATGGAAGTAAATAGGGTAATCTAGATTGTTCAAAAAATGTGTAACATTGATTATAAATCCATATAATTCCAATGATTTCAAATTAGAACACACTCTTATATAATAAATCCAAAATCCTTTTAAGTAAGAACTCAAATTCCTTTTCTACCTGTGAGGTTGAACATTTGTCTCAAACATTAAGTTCAAAAGCTTTGAGGAGAAAGGAAAATGTCAATAATCCCAATGTAAGGTCGTATAAGCCGTTCAAGAAAAGTCTATTAACATATTTTGTGCTATATAGAAATTTGTTATATATAACTCAATTCAAGTTTGTTAATTTTCTCAGAAACAAGTATTTGGATTTTCTGGATCTTATACTAATTAGAAGGTGCATCTAGTTATACTTAATGTAAGCTTCTCATTTAGAATTTTTCATTGCATGATTAACCAATGTTTGCATTTTTGCGAAATGGTGAATGGACCAAATTAAACCACAGAAATTTATGACATGACTTGCAATTCCTATAATTCACCCTTTTGAACTGATATAATAAAATTAAATTTCAGTTTAAGTCAAGTTTTATATAAATTGATGTATGGTTCATTTCAAAATACTTGTAATTTATTTGTTAAAATTATACATATTAGAATTGATAATTTTCCATTTTTCTAATTTACTTAGAATTGAAAATTAATTGTAAATACTTCTTCTACTAGGATTTTGATTCTTGATGTGCAAATGTCACTATAAAGTTTGAGTCAATTGGGCAAATCTTCGTTGCAGGAACTTGGCCAGCAACAATTTGGGTGGTCCATTTCCATATTATTTGATGGATTCTTCAAGTTGTACCTTGCAAGAAATGTAAGTACACTCAAGATGCATATATGCATATATTTTAGAGTATGCATCTTGAAAGAATATCTTGTAAGTTCTTATGAAATATATATATGTATACATTAAAGTTTTGAGGTGGAAAGATTTGCGATATGTAAGACATTTTGAATAAAAACTATAAATTAAAGATAAATAAGGAATTTATTTTGGATTGGTGAATTATCAAATTTGGATTTGAGCTAACAATTTTCTATTGTTGTCATGCATGTAGAAATTTTGATAATAACAACTTTAGTGGGATAGTGAATCTGCTTCAATATTTCTTGCAAGAAACGGAGATTACTATCTCCATTGTGAATAATGATATAAGTGAATTGGAACCAAGTTGGGAAGATGAAACATATTCATCAACACCATACCGCACTTCAGGAAATTGTACAATCCTGTAAGTTTCCAGTTCAATGTTATTGAATATCTTAAGTTGTTGCTTGCAAATTGGAAATCAATGTTGTCACAATTTTGTTTCTAGTTTTGTACACTTTAAATTCACAAAAGAATAATATTATAGGACATGTCCAATCTTGTTTTTCTTTAAAATCGGAACTTTTTGTGTTTGTTCCTAGATTATGATTTTGACGTGGCATCATGATATTTGATCATGGATTTTTTTTGTAGGCTTGGAGGAAATCCAATATGCGACAAACTTGATTTAAATAGCTCCAACCCAAAAATAAGCTCCAACCCTGAAATAGGATATCTTCAACAATTAGATTGTCGCTACAAGAATATTGCACTCAGTAAATTAGGTTGGGATCACACTTACTACAATTCCATTTCCCCAAAAAAGATGCATTTCACAACTATTATTTCCAATCACAAAAATTAGTTTAACCATCATTGGTTTGATTCAAACATCTTACTTGTGAATGCAAAATATGATTTCCTCATCTACTCATTGGTGGAACAACTTACATAGCTTTAATCATGTTGAATATCTATATTAGAGGTATAGAGTTACAACTATGTATTTCTAAAGTTCAATTGCAAATAATGGTTGTAAAATTTCATGAATCTCCAAGTAAAAGTTATGATGTACATCTAGTAAATCTACATGATGTCACATTAATATGCAAATGTACCGAAGGCAAAATTTCATAGCTTTGAATTGTCATAGTTTACAACTTTATGTTAGAATCATAAATTATTTGTTTATGCTAGAAGCATTATGTTCTAGAATAGCACATACTAAAACTTTTTTGCAATTGTGTGGTGTGTAGTCACAAGACGAAGAGGGAAAACCAAGCTAATTTGGATATTGTCCACAACACTCTCCATTGCTCTTATTCTTGGTGGAGTTATTTGTGTGGTCATATTACGAAAATATAAAATGAAATCACACGTTCTACATGAAATCCAACAAGGTATGTCTAAGTTCAAGTCTATTATTATATATTGTGTCATGACTTATGTTCATTCAACAAAAACATAGTTTTAATCAAATCCCAATTTGACTATCTTTACTCTACATGCAATATGAAGTAACATAAATTTAACATAAGTTAATTAATGCTAATACTAAATTTTGTGCTTCATTGTAGAATTTGCAAAACGAGAAGTGCAACCTACTTTGTATTCATATAGTGTGCTAAAGGTGGCCACTAGAAATTTTCATCAAGACAACAAGCTTGGACAAGGTGCATTTGGTATTGTTTACAAGGTGAGTTCTATCATCTTATCATTATATTATCAACAATATCATCAATGGTACACAACCCCATCTTGTGTACGATATCTTATTTTGAATTTGAGGGTTTCTTTCAACTTTCCAATAATTAAGTGATGCTCTTTCTATGCATTTTGTAGGGGATCTTATTGGATGGGACAAAGTTGGCAATAAAGCTATTGACCAAAAACTCTCACCAAGCCATTGATGATTTCTTGAATGAAGTTGTGTCGATCACTGGTGTTAAACATATAAACCTTGTGAAGTTGAAAGGGTGTTGTTTACATGGTGCACAACGCCTTCTTGTGTACGAATTGGTGGAAAACAAAAATCTTGCGGAAGCTCTATGGGGTACATGAACAAGTTTTTACTTTATTTATACATTCAAATGTGTAAGAAAAAATCCATAGATGTATATATTGCACAATAACACATTTTATCTTCGACAATCAACCCATGAATAATCAAATGCCACATATTTTTTGTTTGCAGGTTTTGAAGTAGAAAATACCTTATTCTTGGATTGGCCAACACGATTTCATATATGTGTGGGAATTGCTCGTGGCTTAGTTTACCTTCATGAAGAAATACAACCATGCATCATACATCGAGATATCAAAGCACCTAATATTCTTCTTGACAAGAGTTTAAATGCAAAAATTGCAGACTTTGGGTTGGCAAGATTATTTTCTAATGATCAAAGTCATTTATTCACACAAGAACAAGCTGGAACCTTGTAAGTATTAAAACCTTGAATTATAAATATCTCAATATGACAATAACTTGAAAGTTGGAATAGGTTTAATATTTGAAAAGAACATGAGAATTTGATATTATGCTTCATAAAAATTGACAAAATGTGTGTAGTCATAATAAAATGACCCACTTGAAACATAATTACAATGCTTATTTTACATATTATAATTTGTAGTAAATTATGTTAATGTTGAAAATGTGTTTTATGTGTTTCTACAACAATGTTCAAAACATAATTACATCTTTTTTTTTGTAGGGGATATATGTCTCCAGAGTATGCATCATTTGGCCAACTCAGTACAAAGGTTGATGTGTATAGCTTTGGTGTTCTTTTGCTCGAAATTATTAGTGGAAGGAAGACCATACTTGAAACTGCAACAAACAAAATAAACCTTGTTGAATGGGTAAGCACATTTGAAAAACTTATTCTTTGAAGCAATTATGATTTAATTATGTTGGTAAAATGGTCACATCAATTTCTTCAAAAATTGCAACATCATTTCAACACTTATAAAATAAGTAGTTTATTTTTACAAAGTTTTAAAATGATCTTAAAGTGATGTCAATTATGATAATTGATATATATACATATATGTTTTTAAAACCTAATTGCCAAATTGTTGCAGGCATGGATTTTGCATGAAAAAAATATGTTGGTAGACCTAATTGACCAAAAACTCAACAACACACTTGTTGAAACTGAAGTGCAACGTGTGATCAATGTAGCACTTTTATGCGTGCAAATAGAAGCAAAAAGACGTCCATCAATGTCACAAGCATTGGCTATGCTACAAGGTGAAGTGAATTTCCCTAACATTTCACCTTATCAAAGTGAAATTGATGTTTCATTCCACATGGAAGTATCAACCAATGAAGTTGGTTTTCATGATAACTAGACTTTACTTGGGCTATGGAAAAAGATTATTTGAGCCAACAAAATCCTTCAAATGACAACTTTTGACAAGGTTATACATGGAACAGGGTAAAAGTTATACCTTTCATATCAAGATTTGTAAATGAAGTTTTAGATACTCATGATCCCCATATAACACACAAGAAAGATATAAACTTCTCAAACATCATACCACGCTTAGCTCCAATGTTTATGAGTATGCTAGTTCGAGTGTATGGCTACTATTTGAACTACGATTTAAAAGAGCCTAATGAGATAAATAAGCATATAAGCACACTTAAAGAGTGTCCAATGATATATTTGGTCAATTCTTACAAGCATGTATTAGTAAGGATCCAATGGCCATACATGTTATAAATGAGGTATATGAACAATACAAGTTTTAGTCTAAAGGTTTCTTTCCTACTTTGAAAGTTAGGGATATATCATCTTTAAGACAATACCTTACAAAGAATGGATGTGATTAATGCAATAAATCAAGTGTAAGCAATTGAATACACATATTGACAAATATGTTTACAATTAGTGAAGATACTACATGATCCCCTTCAATAAAGCCCTATCTTGAGCATCCTTCCATGCTTTATAACTCTTAGAGCTAGTTGTAAGATGAACTTTATGTAATAATCCTCTTCTATAGAAGCATTTCAGCAATTAGAGTCATATCCACTATGTTACCTTCATATTTAAAGTATCTTTATTCTTAATAACTACGTTGTTGTTATACCTTGATGGTTTTATGGAAAAAGACTACAAATGATGTATTTTTATTTTTATAACATTTATCACATAACTATTATTATGGATTGTTATATGCTTACAATTAGAATGACGTGATGTTAAATTAACAAAAATGTGTAGCTTGGATAGATTGGATATGATATAAATGTCATTTTTAGTCTTTTTACATAATTGGAGCCTTATCTTCAATATATGTTTTCTAGAAGAAAAAAATTTAATGCATTAAATAATGAAATTGACTTCAAAAAAAATTATAGATAAACAATGTTTACATTTATGTTTAGCAATTTCCATTGGATAAATTTGATTAGATATTACACCATACAAATGTTTCAAAGTCTACAAATTCATTCCAAAATGTTCAAAGAAAATGACTATCTTGTGGGGAAATATTCGTTTTTTGTATTCATTGAACTTATAATTTGTAGCCCCAAGTGCATATCACATGTGCAAGACTTTATTATATAAAAACATATTGAATAATTTATCTTTAAAATTTGCTTTAAGCATTTAACATGAATTTAATTAATTCCAAATCAATATGTTATTTTGGACTTAACTAGTTATTGAACATGGTGAGTGTAGGGAAGGCCATTTGGGGACCACCAAATTCAAACAATTTTTGATAAAGCTTACAAAATGATTGCCATTTATTTTAATCACTTATAATGTTATGTCCTATATCTGAATAGGTTTAAGGATTGTCATTTATTTGAATTATACATAATATAATAAAAAATATAAAGGAAAACTTTACAAAAACATCACTAATATTAAATCTTGGTCTACCATAAATATTCATGTACAATAAAACATCAAATACACAATTAATGGCCAAAAGTTGCTACTTTTCTTGACATATCAAAGCAATTTTCGTACATGTCATGTCATGTAATGGAACCTCCAATATTTGGTGGCCACCAAATACAACTTACAAAAACTTTAATTTATCAAAAAATTAAAAGATAATAAAATTTGAACTTAGTACAATAAGAAGACTAAAAGGGCTAGTGGGAAACAAGTCATCATTTTATACAAAATAAATTAAAATTATGCAAATTGGATGGAGCACTGGAAATGACATAGTTCCATATTAATGTGACATAAACAAGATATTAAAAAAAACATAAAAAAATATTAAAATCAAAAAATATTTTTTATTGGAGCCAAACAACCATCATATTGCATTTTAAAAATAAATGAAAAATAAAATAACAACCACATACCAATAGTTTCATTAGTTACATCAAAGTTTTGTTTGGCTTTAGTTAATTGTTATAATACTATTGATTATCACATTACTTCTACCAAAAAAGGAGAATTGAATGAATGAAATGTCAACCCATTATTTTGGATTCGTCAAGTTGCACTTCCATTTGTTTAGCCAATAATCCCAATATAATTTTCTATCATTGACCTTTAGTCATAACATATGAGTTGTATATTTGACACAACATTTCTATCTTATTGTCATAAAGCACAATTGTGAAATTATAGAAGACGAGTCATATGTATTGTCAAAGTGTCATGTAATGAATGACTAAAATATGACTAGTATCGATGATTGCATGGACTCCCTATGGCGAATAACTGTGGTGACATATATTTTTGGGATGCACCTTCAACAATCAAGTTTTTTGCCTAAGTGAAGTTGTCAAACTACCACTCACCCAAGTTGTCAAAATGGCATGTTTCATCCTCACCAACTTCATTAAAGTGCTTGTTTCTTTCACTTTTGACAACAGTTGCATTTACTCAAACATAAATTTTCTTTCGGCAAAGGTATCCTTCAAATTTTCATCGAGGTTTGGAACAAACTTTATCACAACGGGATTAAAAAAAACCTTCTACATCAATACCTCCTTTGCAAAAATGCTAGGAAATGTATGCAGGGTTTTCTCAATTTTTTGAAATATGATTTACATGGCCTTTTTAGTTTCAAGAACTAGCACAAGGGTTCACAATCTCTTGACCATTTTCAAGGACCCCTTTCTCCTATTGGGATTTTTGAACTTCTTTTCTTCAAGCTTGACACCATCATTGTCATTTAACAACTTTTCCCTCTTTACAACATGACCTTATATCACCCCTAATGTCTATCCTTATTTTTGTTGTTACCCAACCTTGATAAGGAAACCTTAACCACGACCTTCACAATGAAACCAAAAAACAACACACTCAAAGTAAACTCAACTTGCCACCATAAGAATCCTTCCTTCGTAAATGTAGATTTCAAACCCTACACTCTAACCTCATGATGATGGCATTTATTAAAACTTTGGATTCTGAATCTTTTCATAGAAAAATAGAAAAGTCCCTATTAGCATTGCCTCAGGTAGAGCTTGAAAAAATATGATATTGAAAAAAAAAATTCAAAAACAGCAAATATTTGCATGTCAAATGTAAATAGGAAACAATTCAAGTAGGAACCACTACCCCTTTCCCATGCTTGTTACAAATATCACAAATGGATCTTAAGGCTAACCCACATATTGTACTTTATTACACCTCTTTTTTGTAAGTGTTATATCAATTTTTTTTGCTTTTTTTCTCCTAGTTGTTTGGAACTATACTTATTAGTTTTGATAGGTTACATGATAATGAACAAATTAAGTAGAAAGGAAAGACACCAATATTCCAACCTTATGTGGTATTTTTGAAACAACAATCAACATGTAGGAACATTGCAATTTAGTGACTTTTTCAATCAATCCCAATCTCACATGGTCTGCCTCTCCATCCATTTGTCTTCCTTCTACTAAGCTAGTTGTCATCCAGCATGAGTTTTAATCAAGAAGTTCATATCTTCCTTTGTTTCTTCTACAAATGCCTACTCAAGGTACACCTGTGTCTTAGCACATAAAATATTTACACTCTTGAAGCTAATGTCTTGTAATATGAACCCACAACCCCCTACGACCATGAGAAATATTCAAAAATAATGGTAACCCCTAAAAGGTTTGTGATTGGGGAATAGAATGAAGTGTGTATCCGCAAACTTTGATAGAATGTACAAGATTTTAAAACATCTCCACTAGTTGGGCTAGTATCAATGTTTACTACATCCATCATAAAAATTAAATGCTGATTAAATGTTCCCCCACCCCACCCATAAGCATGAATTTTGAACCATACTTTATTGACACACCATTTAAGTCTCAACACTTGAGTCAATCACTATTAGTAGTCAATTGAAGACAGTTATTTTGCTAATACAACTCCTAATAATATCCTTAACAACAATGTGGTGGCAAGGTCAATTTTCACACTATTATTATACTGTTATTCTTCGTCCATTTTAATATTAAAGTCAACCAGTGGAAATGTTCTTAGCTGAAATAATAAGGATGTCATTTGACATGTGAATAAACTTTTTCTTAGATTAGCAAGACTCTTTTCTTCTCCCTTGTGTGGTGACAAAATGGCCCCAATTCCCTATAAGAACCGACCAACATCAAGTACACATGGTTTATCTAATTTGGTTTTCAAATATATGAGCTTCAACTATACACTACTTCCATGCAACAAACACAATTTCAAAATAAATTGCAAGTGAATCACTTTGACTTAACTTTAATCTTGGCACTACTAGGTGCCTCATCAAGGTGTTTTATAACCTGGCTACATTTGCAATTGATTATCTCCCAACAAGGATTGTAGTTCCATTGAGTTCATCCACAAAAGATTTCACAAAATGTTCCCATGGCATTATTGAAATGCCAAATGTATTACATTCTAGTTGAGCAATTCATTTTTAGTCACATATTTCACTCTTCTTAATGTCTTTTCAGCTCAAATTTAATTTCCTATAAACTAGATTGCAAATATAAGGCATGAAATCAACTAAACTTGCATAGTTTCTTCAAAACAATCAATCACCATTCATTAGGCAAGAATCCTTGGCATGTGCATTGCGGTCTTTATAGAACCACTTGGCACCCAAAACCATTAATTACACCTTCAAAGGGCATTCATATAAGAGCCCTTGAGTGAGATTTTCTTAGTCAAGTGTAAGCCAGGAGGCTCTGTTGTCACATCTAATTAATCCCATTAATTGGAACTTAGTGACTTTATTAATCAAGTGGAAGTAGCTGAAAGCTAGAGTAGGCAACAATATGAAATTGTAGTAAATCAACTTTGAAGTCTTATAGAGGATGGACTTAGCATGATAGAAACATATAAATTTCTAGCTGCTAAGATCATGCCCAGCAGTAGCCCCCAGGAGACCCTCTATTAGGATATACCAAGTCCAAGGTGCAGTGTTAATTCCTCCCACATCCCCACCCATTAACCAGAAGAAGTGGACTGCATAAAGTGATAAACCATTTAAATCTTACCACCTGGGCCAATCATTATGGTTGGCCGATCGAAAACAGTCATTTCCTTCTACTGGTGATATTGCAGGGCACTGCAAATATGGGCATCTTTACCAGCCTACAGCAGTTTTACCATATTTGACTGCAACTTCATCCAAAATATACTGGACAGGTCATTTTACTGCTGCTCCTGGGTATGCTGTAAGAACACTACTTGGTGGCATCAATGAACATAGTTCGTGTCCAATGTCTACATCTTCAGAGTGGGAAGGAGGTGGCAACCTTGGATGGTCCACAATATCCCACCCATCCACTGTGTTATCTGCCACATTGGCAATTGTTCCTTCGATGAACTCTGAATTTGTGCCACCGTTCCTGAAATTAGTTATTGTGTGACCAAACAACAGGTCACCTCATTGGTGTGAACATGGCATGTTTTTGAGGTTTGCTTTTTGTTTATTAGCCGTCATTTTTGCAGCCAGAATCTCTCCATTACTGCTGCAGATAATGCATGGGGAGGCTTTTCTCTTGGTAGGGGTGTTATGGAGTGCAGGAAAGAGGCAGTGCGAATGATGATGAGGCATGGAGTTGTATTGATGAGGGGAGGTGGAAGGAAGGAGGGCGGCAAGAGGACAGAAGGTGGTGGTGAGCTGATAGCTGCGAAGGTCCAGACGAATAGATCGGCAATGTAGATGTGAGACAAGTAGAGAGCTGTGTAGAGAGCTGTGGAGAGCTATTTTTGGTAGAACTTGGCTAGTTGTTGAAATTTCTTCCGCTGCACCAGCAACTTGGCCAAGCAGTTTTGTATAGGATTCATGAAAGGTTGGTGCCGAGGTATGATGAGGACTTGAAGGGATTTGAGCTGTAGAATTGGGGTGCATGTTGAGGAGAGTGAGTGTCCGGGATGAGGGGATTAGGTTGCAGTGCCTTGCATTTGTGATGTCGGCAGTGGTCTGAGTGAGTAG
>Ga0116231_10009108_pt1 | contig 16973 bp, 16 predicted proteins | sample S1TSphgellanicum_2_FD_89695 | JGI IMG/M metagenome (GOLD analysis project Ga0116231, IMG submission 89695) | Host-associated microbial communities from peat moss isolated from Minnesota, USA - S1T2_Fd - Sphagnum magellanicum MG | ecosystem: Host-associated > Plants > Peat moss > Unclassified...
AGTAACAGCAGCCAAGACCAGTAAGAACATCTCAGAAGGATCTCATAAAGAGGGTGAGAAAGGTGATGATGAAGGAAAAAGAATTTTGGAGCTTGAATTGAGGGTGAGACAGATGGAGCGTGACCTGAAAGAGAAAGATGCAAAGCTACGACAAGTAGCTGCAGTTGAGCAAGAGAGAATTGAGATGCTTGAAAAGAGGGTTCTTGGAAAGTTCAAGGCCGTTGCGGCTGGAATGAGAGCAGCAAAGACAAAATCTGAGGGAGCAAGCACAATAAAGAAGAAGGGTCCAAAAGCTGTGAATCGGAAAACAAAAAGTGTGAAACCAATGATCACCCTAGGATCAGCAAACAGGTCAAAACTCAACCTTAGCAATCTATTAGCTTTTCAGAAATTGCCTTTCCATTATGTCTTTTTCACATGTCTGCAATTATTTTTACTTGACTAATGGCAAGGAGATGTGTGAATGAGAATGTTTTCTTTTTTGGATGCGATCTGGCATTTCTTTGTAAGGCTGCTAGAAGTGTGGGACCTCCTTGCGTTTTCTGGTTAATGATGTGCATTTGTTGCTTATGCAGGCTTAAATTAAAGGAAAGGAAGGTACTCACTGATGTAATGTTGAAGTATGCAGCAGATCCTGCAGAGGGTGTAATTAGTTAGCTGATGACATGGGGTGGGAAGCAGCTTTAGAATGTTTAAGCCTTGATGTGCAATGCTTTTTGTAGGTATCACAACAGTATTTCTCGACTGTAGCAAAAGAGGTTTTAGCACAAATTGCAATAGTTGTTCCCATTTATGAGCACCATCAAGAGAATAGATCTCTTTTTCTTGGAGAGAGATTTTTGGAGACACAGAGATGTTGACCACAAAGCAGGGTTGGGTTTAGACAGAAATTTAGTGATTCCTAGGCCACAAGTGAATTTTAGGGGTGGAAAATAGGTAGATTCGCATCTTGTTGATCCAATACTGATCTGCTTGGAGCCTAAACCTAAGATATGTGAAGAGCAAAATGAAGCTACTTCTTCAACCTAACATTTTGGAAAAGGAAATATGAGATCATATTTCCTATTCAACCTTCTCATGCCAAATGCTTATTTGCTTGGGGAAATGTGTTGTTGGTACTGTTCAACTTCCGGGATTTACCCTCATCTAAATGTGAAATCTTCCAACCCCTTTTTCTTTACCACTTTCCACCAAAATAAAGGCACATGTATGGTACATTGATGAGCAAGGATAATCAATTTTGATGGTTTGTGTGTTAATATCAATAGCAATATTATCAATTGTACAAATACAAGAGCAATTGGCTAATGCTACCTAAGTTCTTGAATTTTTTAGCTTGTTAATACTTATTTTCATCTTATTTGTAGCAATGTAGTACACTTGACTAAAGATTGCACCTCACAAGCAATACTTCCGGCATTAGTTATAGTTTTTACACCATCAAAGTTTTCCTAGGTTGAAAACTCACAGTAGCAAAACATTGCATCTGGCTGTTGAGATTAATCAAGCAATGATTCAAGGATTGGTAGACGCTGGGGCATCTATGTCAGGCATGGCAGATAGTGTTGTTAGAGAACTTGGCATAATGCATTTGGTGGCTGGACATGAAACTTATAAGACAGCCTCTAGTACAGTAACTTAGGCACTAGGAAGGATTGCTAAGCTTCCGGTGAGGTTGGGAGGAATCATATGTCAAATGATTTTCCTTGTGGTGGACACTGATAGCTATGATTTGCTTCTTGGATTAGATTTCGTCATCAAAATAGGAGCAATTGTGGATGTGGAGAAGGGTGTCATACAGGTTCGCAACAAACCCAGAAGGGAAGTAGAAGTACTGCCATTGAATGTGGTGAACATGTTGCATGTGTTTGAAGGATCTGAAAAGGAGAAATGCAATGTACAAGAGGAGCTATTCAACAAAAAGATGGGACAGTTGTAGATTAAAGATTGGGTTAATCTGTTGGGTGCATTAGACTCTGAGGATTTCAATGATGAGTCTTCTTCTGATGAAGAGACAACAAAATATGAAGGAAGGACAAAGGATGGCCCACAAGAGATCATGCTGAATCTGGAGAACAAAATTGAAGAATTGAAAGATCATGGGTTGGATTTGATCATTGAAGGGGAAGCACCTATGCAAATTTTGAATTTGACATTACAGGAGCAACATCAAAACATTCTTGAGGGATTGTTCTCTAAAGATGATGATTATGCTGATTGGATCAAGTATGCAGTTGAAGAAGAGAATGCTCAGATGTAGTAGAGACTAGGAAAGAGCATAGTAACCAATGTGCATTTGTATCCAGTGCAAATATCTGATGATCTGATTGCGGAGGGCAATAGGTGGACCCAAATCAAGAACAAGATCAAACTAGATGAGTCTTGGAATGAAGAACAACAAAAACAACTGTGGGATCTTCTAAAGGAATTTCAGGAAGTGTTTGCATGGCACAAAAGAGAATTGGGGCAATGTTCTGTGGGAGAACATACCATTGATACCCAAGGACTACCTCCGTGTTGTATGACTCCTGGACGGGTGTCCTTTTGGGAAGAAGCTGAAGTTAATAGGCAAATACAAGCCTTGGTGAATTTGGGAAAGATGTGCAAGAGTGCATTAGAATATGCTTGTAGAGTAACTTTGCTGATGAAGAAAGATGGAAGCCAAAGATTCTGTGGAGACTACCGCCCACTCAATCATCAAACAAGGTGGGACTCTTTTCCCATGCCCCTAATTGAGGATGTTTTGAATCAATTAGGGCATTTTGAGTGATTTTTAGCCCTTGATTTACAATCAGGGTTTTGGCAAATCCCGATGGCTCCTGATGATGTGAAAATAGCAATGATCACCAAATTAGGTCTCTATGAATGGAATGTTATGCCATTGGACCAAAAAACGCCACCAGTACATTCTCACGAACCATGGTTGACATATTCAAGGAATGGATTAACCAATTTGTGAAAGTGTTTGTTGATGACATCAACATACACAGTGGGACCTGGAATGAACATTTAGGTCACATCAAACTAGTTTTTTCAAAAACTGAAAGGGGTTAATCTCAAGTTAAATCCTAGCAAATGTTGTTTTGGTTCCAAGAACATTACATTCTTGGGACATATTGTGGACAATGTTGGATCTCAACCTAATCCCAGGAAGATAACAGCAATCCAACATTTTCCCACACCTAAGACAGCCACGAATGTCAGGGCATTTATGGGACTGACAGGGTACTATAGGAGATTATTGGGTATGCCAAGATTGCAGAACCATTGTTTGCATTGACAAAGAAAGATTGTAAGTTTCTTTGGATGCCCATATGCCAGACAACTTTCATTGCATTGAAAAGAAAACTTATGGAAGCACTTGTTTTGGTTAGACCTAATTTCAACAAATCGTTCATCCTCGATGTTGACTAATCTATAAGGGGTGTTGGAGCCATTTTGTCACAAAAGTCTAGAAGGCAAAAACAAGTCATTGTTTATGTTGGTAAGGGCTTGTCTTTAGTCCAACGTTGTTTCCATCCCATGGAAGGAGAATGATATGCTCTCATTTGGGGTATCATGTATTTTAGACAATATTTTCACCAAACCCCGTTCTTGTTACGCACAGATCACAAACCTTTGGAGTGGTTAGCCATTGTTTCAAATGCCTATGGTAGGAGAGGCCGTTGGATTGCAATGTTGCAGGATTTTCAGTTCAAAATTATTCACCGATTAGGAAGTAGGCACTTGAACATTGATGCTTTAAGCCAAAATCGTGTTGGTTTTCCAAAAAAGGATGAAAACTTTGGAAGTGATGTGATGGAACATGAAGAGCAATTGGGAATCACAACAGTATTTGCAAGGAGTAATGCTACTAATGAGGTTAACATCAATATGTTTACCTTGCAACTCACTAGATAAGCAAAAGATGATGCTAAAGAACATCACCTTGTTGGTGACTATGGTGGACCAAGTATAAATTCACCTTCAAAGGAAGGACTGCCTCAAATGGATCAGATGGAATATAGAAGAATGGTGGTTGAAGCTCAAATCATGGTGGATGCAGCCAAAAATAGATAGAAGGGCAAAAGTGTGGAGATAGAGGGACAAATTGAAGATGACCAATCAAGGCAGTTGGATATATGGGAGGATAGTATGTCAATTGCATTACTCACTAGTGGACATCTGGAAGTTAAACTTGATGACACTACCAACATGGAAGGGCCAAGAAACAGATGATGAGGTATCATTGGTCAAAGGATACCCTATTTTTCCAAAACCTAGTTATACCTAAGCCTATAGAACGTAGAATGTTGATTAAGAAGATACATGAAGAAATCGGATATTTAGGGACAATGCAGACTCTTACGAAACAAAGAAGAGGTTCTTCTAGCATGACAGAACTGAGGCTATCAAGAAATTCATCAGGGCTTGTGAAAAGTGTTAGCTAGCCAAGCAATCTGGAAACATGAGATCTGGCATTGAAGAGATTAAGAGTATTTCCATACGCAATTTGTTTTATCATGTTGCATTGGACATTGTTGGGCCATTGCCAGAAACAACCAATGGCAATAAATATGTGTTTATTGCTATTAACCATTACTCTAAATGGTGTGAAGCACAGCCTGTTAAGGAACATGATGCTTACACTGCTGCTAAGTTTCTGGAAGATGAAGTCATTTGCAGGTACGGAGTGCCTAAGTATATTTTAATAGATAATGGCAACAACGAGATGAAGGAATTTGCTGAAATTTGTTAGAATTATGGCATCACACATCAATTTATAGCTCCTGCCTGGCCTCAATGCAACGGTATGGTGGAACGTTTGATAAAGGCCATCAAACATGGACTCACAGTTATGGTTGCTACCAACATACAAGATTAGGATTTACTCATACCAAAAATACTCTTTGGATACTGATGTGGCATCCAAGCCAACACAAAATATTTTCCTTTCATGGTGCTCACTAATCGTAGGCCAAGACTCACTATTGAAAACAGCCTCAGTGGTTTATGTGATGTGTTTAATGAATAGGAAAATCTTGAAGTTATAACAGAGCAAATGATTTTTAAAATGTAGCTAATTGCAAGTGTGCATAAAAGTTTGTTAAAAAATGTGGAGCATGCACAAAGGAGACAAAGGAAGGTGTATGCAGCTAGAAAAGGGTTGCAAACCTTTGAAGGCTTCACAACAAATGCCAATGTCAAAATGGACAAACTTGGAAAGAAAAGATCATTGCTGAGTAATTGGGAAGGACCATATTTTTTTGTTGAATACAAAGATGACAAGGGATTTCAGGAACAAGATCATGGCAGCAAAATGTGTATTCTCAAAGATCTCAAAAGACAGTGTTGGGAACAGTCAAGGAAGGATTTGCAATTGTATTTGTCTACAGATTAATGCCTAATCTATGAGGATATAAAGTTTTTGGAAGGAGTAGTGACACTTGTAACCTAAAAACAGTGTCAGATGTTTTTTGTGGATGAAGGCTACAAACCCTAATTTAGCTTGGTGGTTGAACTGTTGGTAGTGTGGTGCTTTAACGACGTTGAAAAATTTGCTTCTGATGTGTTTCTGTTTTTGGTGTGTTTTGTTACTTTACAGATTATGACGAAGGGAGTTTGGTGAGTTAGTTCTTGAGATGGAGCGCAATCTCAACTACTCAATGAAAACTCTTCATGAGCTTTGTGAATCACATTTCTACAAGGAGATTGATAGGAAGATTGTTGGGGAGCAAAGGGATGAGGTTAAGAGGTAAGCTAAAGAGGACCCGGGGGGTTTTTGGGTGATGAAAAAAAAGTTAAGTGGTTAGACATTCTATAGACTCAAAATGTGTGTAGGATTTGGATTTTGAGAGGGGTAGTTTGTTAAGAATAAGACTTCATTAGGACTGCTAGATCAAAAGCACCCTAAAAAGTGAATTTTCACTACATCAAAAGTTAGGAAAAGGTCTAGAGGTTTGGTATGTTTTTCTATAGGGACCAACACAAGGGAGATGATGATTGTGTCAAGGGTTTCTAGAGTGGTTGTGTGGCAGCTCATGTGTGATAACTTTGGGGATCTTGAAATGATGAGTGTGCAATTTGTTCCATCCTCAAGAGATAGTACCTGCTGCATTTGTGGGAGCTCTAGGGTTTTTGGGAAGGGGATACTGGATAATATAATATATTACCTTGAGTGATCCTGCCCTAAATCTTTGTCCAGTCTTTGAGAGGAATCATGTGAAATTGTTAAATCGTTTTCTATGGGGTTTTTGTTGTTGGGTATGAGTTGCCACTCTTGTGAAACAACCTATTAACTCCTAGAGAAGAAATCAAAAGTGAAACTGATCCTTTGTGGTCCATAGAAATAAGACGACATAATGTAGATGTTTGCAAGGGTTTTGATTTTTAAAAAAAGTAATACTTGAAACAGATCTTTCCATCTCTGTAAAACTTCAGTGATATGCACTAATCTCTGTATGCTCAATAGTTGGGATTTATACAATGGTGAAAGTATTTCCCCTTGTTTTTAGGTGATAATACCTTCCTTGTGGTAGCTTGGACACTACAATAATCATATTATTTTCATAAAAGTTGAAAAATTCAAAGGGTCCAATTTTTTCTTTTCCCAAATTTGTTAGGTAAGTGGGTTGGTGATCATCACAAGACAAAATATCCAAAAATTTGGCTACAAGTCAAAGAGGAAAAAAGAAAAGTTTAGGATCATGTTATATTTTTGCGACATGCTACCACCTATTGTCTAGATATGATCAGGCATTTTTCCCAATTTTTCAAAGCCCCTTTGAACTACTCAATGTTCATTAATTAATCATGTTTGGTCCACCACTAACATCTACAGCACATTAAAGTTATTTTCAAAGTAATCCTCTCTTTCATCCCTTATACCCTTTTTCAATGGCACGCACAATAATGAAATTTTATTAAATCTCAGTATGAAATGTTGAAACTTAGCATTTAATACATAGTGTTCAAAAATAATTATAGTTATTGTCGACTCAAAGCAAGCATATTTACTTCTTTGATCATGTGCAAATCAAGGATTTGATGTCTTCGATGCAACTCAAGCCAAGGAAAGGAGTTATCATAATTGACACATTAATCAATTTTTTAATTTAACAATTGAGATATTTAGTTGCTTACACAAACATGTCGACGTGTTTTTATATGATTGTGTCAATGCCATTTGAAGTTTGAAAGGGTTAGAGGGCTTTCATCTTTTTCCCTCGATCATTTTTTTTGGTCAAAATGTTTGGATCACATTACAAAGGATGCAAGCATCTTTCATCTTAAGTCAAGTGATAACTATATGTGTGACAACTTTTTGACTTTCACCCATTTAGGACACACTTCCCATCACCATGGCCGATCTATTGCAGGTCATCGACTTTTGACATAAAAATATGGCTGAATTATTAGAGGCAATTGGTTTTGGACATGAAGAGATTTTGACATTTACTTCGAGCCAGCGTGACAATTGGTTTTGGACATGAAGAGATTTTGACATTTACTTCGAGCCAGCATGACGTCCTGTAATTTCTCCATTTTATTTTATTTTAACTCCTTTGTACATTTTCCTAATCTACGATGAGTTTTTTAATAAAGCTTTACAGGATTACAAACAAATCATAGTAGGTGTACAGTGAGGAGCAGTGAAAATATATGTAGTAGCAGGCGTTGAGGAAAAAGGAAACAGGGAATGAAACTCAGTTTCCCACCAAAATTGGTGCAAAAACTAGTTTGGGTACTTCATTTTGTAAAATTTCATTCCAAGTTAAACATTTGATGCCCTATTATGCCAAAACTGGTCGTTCTCACCCCCTAATCACCTGACTTTATGGATAACTTTATTGAAAAAGATGCTAGGAATGTTTGAAATCAGCTTTTTTTATAAAGCAATTTTGATGTTGCGTTGTTGGCGAACTTTTGCAATAAAAAAAAGCACACGTTCTAATCCAGATGATAAGATATCTAATGAACTATGTACTATGTTACATCACTTAATTTTGATCTCAAGGTTGGATCAAGAAGTCAATCTAGCTTCCAGAGTAGTGTCTTTTTAGTAAATCTTTAATGTAGCCTAAATGGGAGACCATCCACAGGAAAGATGTAGAAAAATGTAACAATTGTTCCTAGGAAGATTTAGCCAAATCAGGCTATGAATTAGATATGAGGCACAATTTTTTAGTCATCCTTTTATATTTCTCATTACGTACAGGAACCAAATATAATCTGGCAATTTAATTATTATTTTTCCCCTGACTTCTATAGACTGAAACCCTTATAAATGACTTTATTTTTTAATTTTTCAGTTTAAGTTCTGCCTTTAGATTAAATTTCGCCAGTAAAAAATGCTGATCTAAACAGTTGAAATTGGAAGAAAGATTTTTAGGGCTCAGGACCATGCAATAGAATATGATATTTTTCTGCAATCGTAGGTGATGGGTTTGTGTGGCATGCAGCAGCAAATCACCTGATCAATGAAGTAACCTTTGTGGTTTCATTTGTTTCAATTTAGACCATGTGATGTTTATGTACAGTAGAGGAGAAGGTTCTATCAGCACACTTTTTTCGTGTTTGAGATACCAGCAGGTCAAGGAAGGTTCAAAGTTTAGAAAGGTTGAAGGAAGTTAAAAATTTAGAAAAGTTTATCTTAATAGACCCTTTTTTTATATATAAAGTATCATTGTGATAATGACATTGCAAAGGGACAATGACGTTGTAGTGATGAAGACAGTGAGAAGGGACAGGTTGGTGGGTCACTTCTACCCATGAGAGAAATTACTTCAACAAGTGAGAGATTATTTTAACTATTGTTACAACATCATTGCAACATCAGCAAACAAGATTTCCCTAACCTACGGAAAGACGAAAATCTAAAAACAAAAAATTAAAAAATAGACAATGCTTTAAGGTTGCACATGGTACAGTCAAGCCCACACACCATCTTGGGATTGAGTGACCAAAGCACCCATCAGCATACCAAGCCAAAAAAATCTTGTTTCAAGACTTTTGGATCAGATGAAACCCAACCCAACCCCAGGACATGGTTCCAGAAAAAAACAGGAGGAGCAATTCGAAGAAGTGAGGTTTTCTGCAACCCAACTCTTGCAAACCTGCTATGGCAGTAGAGGTTTGTTCCCATCATCGGGAGCTTTCGCTTGAAGCAAAGGTTTGTTGCTTTCGTGGGAGTTTTTGATTTCGATTTTAAAAAAACTTATGGTTTTACTTATTTCTCTTATTTCTTTTTTGCTTCTGGTTTTTAGTTTTCTGTTATTTGGCTTGGTTTTTAAATGCCGTTTTTTGGAGGTTTCAATTTTTTTTCTCTTTTTAAATTTTTTTAATGTATTCCTGTATTTTCTTAAAAATTCTGGTTTTGCATTTTTCAGTTTCTGGTTTTTATTTCTGTACCTTTTGAAAATTTTGTTTCTATCTTGTTACTTTTCTGTTGGTTTTTATTTTTGTTTCTGTTTTTTTTTCCCTCTTTTTCTGTTGGCTTTCTTAATGCAGGTATTTAGGGTTTTAAAATTTCCATGTATATGGATTTTTTCCCCCTTGCTTTTCCTGTTTTTCTTCTTATTTTTCATTTTCTGTTGTTTGCTTTCTGTACTTCTTTAAAATTTCGGCTCTATATTTCTTGTTACATTTCTGGTTTCATTTTTGTATTTTAGAGAAAATTATTCCTATTTTCTTTCTTGTTTCTTTTTTTTTTAATTTTAAAAAAAAGGGTTTTTAAAAATTTTATTCCAAGTTTTGTTGTTTCTCTTGTTTTTTCTTTTTTTCTTTTTTTAATTTTCTGTTTTTAGTAATTTTTGAAATTTTGGGTTATTTCTGTTGTTTCTTGCTTGTTTTCTTTTCCCATTTTTTGGGTTTTTTCAATATTCTTCTTTTGGGTTTCTAATGTTAATTGTTATTTTTGTTTTTGTTTTGTGTGTGTGTTTTTTGAAGTTATCATAATAATTTTTGAGAATCTATTTTCCCTATTTCTTTGCCTTTTTTTGGTCCATTTTTTTTCTTTAATTTTGACTTTCCTTTCCTGTTTTGTTTTATTTCTAGTTCTGTTTTATTTTTTATTTATTTGTTCATGTTTTTTTCTCATTCCTTTTCTGGGTTTTTTTTCCCTGGCTATTAGGGTTTCTTCGCTTTTGTCTTTTTTTTTCTTTTTGTTTTTTTGGGTTGGTTTTCTAGTTTTCACTGTTTTTGTGATTATTCCATGTCTATCCGAATGTTTGTATTTCTTGGTGTTCCTGGTCACTTTGTCTTGATGTTTAATTTTGTTTAATTTTTTTGAATAGGATTGAAACCCGCAACTAGTTCAAGCAGTGCCCAAAGACAACAACCATTGATACACGGAGGGTGGATGAGAATGTAGGTAGATGGGCAAGTAGGTAGGTAGCTGAGAGGATAGCAGGTAGGTGCGGGAGAGAGTAGGCTGTTTTTTTTTTGGGTGCATAGGCAGCCAGTCTAAGGGTAGGTAAGTGAGAGCGGGGTGAGAGGGGAGGCAAAAAAAAAAAAACTACCAAAAGGGCTGAGGAAAAGAAAAAAATGGTCAACCTGTGCTAACCGAGGTGGTTAGCACAGGGACGGGAAGGGACGAAAAAGATACACTCATCAGTGCACCATCCATCCAGATGGGTGCACTGGTGGGGTTGGGTTGGGTTGGGTTGGGTTACTAGACTTTTTGGATGGTGGGCTGGTAGGTGAGCTTTGTCCTCAAGCCCTGCTCCCCCAGTCGGCCCTCTCCCAAGCCTATAAAGTCATTCCATTTCCGAAAGTTTCCTTCAAAGTTCTCTCTCTCTCGCTCACGCTCCGTGTGTGTGGCATTCTCTCCACTCATCCGCTGGTCAACAACAAACTGTCTTTGCTCGCTGCAAACTCAATTCCCTTAAATCAGCTCTCGTCTCGTGAGCAGCAGCAGCAGCAGGAGGAGGAGGAGCAGCTTGTGGTTGGGTTGGATTTGAGTTGCCAAGCAGCAAAACATGGTGCACACAGTGTCGCACACTGAGCCCCTGCAGTGCTCAGCTGATGACACGTGGGAGGCTGTCAAGTATCTGAATTTGCTCTTGCCCACTATCGGGCCGGACTACTTTACAAAGAGCTTTTTTCTTGAAGGATATGGCGAGCCTGGTAGCATTCGCATTCTTCAGTTGGGACCTGGTATAGCCCATCTGTACTGACTGCATTAATACTACTAGTCATCAAAGTGTTTTGGTGGCCTATAATTTCGGACTAGCCATTAGTTGTAACCCTGATTTTGATGATGCACCAGTGCACTTCAACAGCTCGAAAATTCTGTCTGTGTGGGATTCTTAATTTATTGTTGTGTGATTTAGAAAGGAGTCTTCGTGAAGACGTTGTAAGTTTCATTTATCAGTGGAGTAATGAATTTTGGATAGGGATCCATAATAATTATTCAGATGTTTTTCATGTGAAGAATTTCTTTAGTTTGATTTGGTTGAGATGGGTAACTGCAGCAATTGCTGGATTCTCGGCTGGAGAAATAAAGGAGCGCCTCGATAAGATCGACGATGCTAACAAGACCTTCAGCGTCACCATATTGGAGGGCGATCCCCGCTATAGCTCCTACAGCGCCGAGATAAAATTTATCCCCGTGGGTGACACCAGCTGTGAGGCAGTTTGGACCGCAACGTACGAGCCTGTCGGAGACATCGGCCGCCCTGAGCACATCAAGCAGCTGGTCGTTCTCATATTCAAAACTCTTGAGCAAGCCGTTCTGTCATGCAAAACGATGTCACACACTGAGGTTGATCTGGCTGCGTCACCGGATGCAATATGGGATGCGTTCAAGCGCCTTGACGAATTGCTACCCAAATATTGGCCAGAATTCTTCTTTTCATCCACGTTCCTTACGGGACATGGTGAAGTTGGGAGCGTCCGTGCCGTGAAAATCGGCTCACGTACGAAATGTTCCCTTGCAGGCTTTTCACACAAGTAGCCATCTTGCACACTAATTATTCAAGAAACACAGTCTAGTTGGCATCCAATAATCTCGCCATATATACTTCATATGATAAACAAGTCAGAGAACAAAAATTTCCTGCTGCTAGTAGTCTGATGAATCTGAGGTGTCGATGATGTGCAGTGTTTCCTGATTTCGATGAAGTGAGGGAGCGCATGGATTTCATAGACGACGCAAACAAGACATTGGGGTACACGGTGCTGGAAGGCAATACCGGGTACCCCTACTTCAAGGTCGCCTATAAGTTCGTCCCTGGAGCAACTGCCTTTACCACTGACGCAACATGGACCGGCACTTACATCCCAGTGGGCGACATCGGACCCCCGGAGTACGTCAAGCAGATCGCTATCCAGGTGCTGAAAGCCTTAGTCAATGCTGCCAAGGACAATCAATTGGCTCAGAATCGTCTGCTTGTGACCCAGGCTGACGCAGGAGCTGAGCGCAGCGCTTGAGTTCCCAAATGTGCACTCTTTTATAGGTCCTCAGGGTAAATAGGCGGGTATGCGAACAGACAAGAAGTCAAAGAAGGTTGAATCCTTACACCATTTTCCTCTGCTTCTCAAGCTCCAAAAACATTTGTAGCCCTCCACCTAGCGCTTCCAACGTTGCAAAAATTGCTCAATTCAATAAAGAAACGAGGAAGTTATGGGGCCTTTGATGGAACAAAGAAATTGGAAAGTTAAGGGGTGTTTGATGTAAAAAAGAAACAGGGAAGTTATGAGGTGTTTGATGTAAGGGGGCTTAGTGTTCAGTGATGGGTGAATTAAAACAAATTAGGGTTTCAAGAATAAAATCTTCAGTCATTGCATCTTTGTCTTTGAATTACCAAGAAATTTTGTAAAATTTTGTAAAGCTCTAGTTGGCATACCCATCAGGTTTTAAATCACTCAAAATGGATTTAAAATGAGGAAAATATAGGGCTAGAACTAAAGAAGGGCTAGAATTATTAGTTTTTAAAATTTGAAGCAAAGAATGACTCACCTTCTTCGTGTGTTTTCTAAGCTGCTCATTTACTTCAAACACTCCAAGAACATTGGTAGCCCTTCAGTTTGTGTGTCCAATGACACAAATTCGCTCCATTCAATTAAGGAATGAGTAAAATATTGGAAAGTGTTTGATGATAATATGTGTTTGGTGATGGGCGATTCTACTCTAGTCCTTACCAATTGTAAAGATTTGATAGAATTTTAACCTGATGTTGTTTGAGGGGAAGGGGATTGTTGTTGGAAGTGTGTTTTCATAGAATGTGCCCCCAACATTAGGTCAAAGTAAGCTAATATCACAAATGAAATATATCTTATATTGCATGGCATTCATGAACTTCAAAGTGAATATTATACATAATTTTACATACATATTGTATAAACAAATATGATTGAAGAATGGATGAATGACATTCATCCATTTGGTATCTTGAATCCATGGATGAATTCATTCATTTATCTTGGATGAAATACATCCAACCAAAATAGTTCACAAATAATGATTGCATAAACATGCAATATACATGAAAAATCAAAACATAAAATCAAAAGAAACCATTGTTTTGTTTTTCAACAATTGTTATTCATTAGTTGATGTGTACAATCTTTGGACAATTATCAACAAGCTACAATGTTTTGGAACATAAGTCAACAAAAGAAATGGGCAACAACACATAAGTAAGCAATATGCAAGCATAATCTCTATTCATGGATAGGATTATAGAAAAACCAATCAAAACCCAAAAATACATGAACATTTGGTTGACATTGGAAAATTCCAAACCCTGAATTGGAAACCATATTCCTAATATGCAATCAAGTAGCACAAAAAAATTCAAAAGGATCTTGCTTCATAATGTTTTTTACATTGTTTCAATTCAACAACAGTTGGTGTGTACGAATGTCTCCTATCAAATTCAAACACAAATTATTGATGAAATACATGTGCTTGCAAGAAAGGAAGTAACTATTTTTAGAATTTGCTACAGTGGAAACAAAATCTGGACAAATACAACTTGGGAAGACACCAATTGTGACAAAGTAAGTGCATGGTAGGTTGTTGACAATTGATTCATGAACCAATAATTCATAGATGTATGTATGTCCTTGAGGTGTGAAAGTGATGCTCACAACCTTGGCATCCAAGGTGGCAACATCTTTCATCCTAGACATGTTTGTTGGCAAGCATTATTTCACACAAATTTTGTGTCCATTCCTAATGCTAAAGACAACTCCTAGAAGAAGACCAATGATGCTAGCAGGCCAACATCAAACAATGAGCAATGAGTGGGTGAATGGGTTCAAGTGAGCAACAAGGAATCTTTGTAGCATGTTCTCATGCCATGTGGGTTCATTTTTTGTGACATGGCAAAATATTCCTTGCTAATATGTAAAATATTTTGCGTGGACAAGGGTTTGGTTTCAAAACAAATAAACTAATTTCTTTTGGAGGTTTTTATGGGTGAAAATGGTGATTCAGAATTGTGCCCATAAACTTGGGGGTCTTTTAAAGGTTGCAAACCATATTCAAAAAAATCACCAAAATAAAATTGATTAGCTTGTCCAAGGATGTTAAAAATACAACATATTCCAAAAGTGATATTCATTGCACCATGAAATCAATTTTTCCTACATCATCGTTGGAAGTTTTCCACCAACACTAGCATATTGGATTGTGAATAATGAAAATGAAATAGGCACTCCAAAACTTGACACAAATATAGTTTTATTATCATCTCATTGGTTATCAAATGTTTTAGCACCTACCAATAATCGCTGAACTTCATCCCAATTCCACATGGGATAATGAATGAAAATTTCAAATTGGCCACAATACATGTATTGTAGGATATGATACAAGTGTTTACATTGCACCCATGCCCCACGTTCGCCCAAAGAAGCTGCTAACATGACAATAAAATTTATGTAAGAACAACATGGGTAATTTCCAATTGTCACATCGAAATGCTTGTGGTCACAAATTATGTTGTAGATTCATCCATACCCAGGGGGCTCAACATTTACAAGGGGTAGACTAATAGAAGGAGTGAACAATTTACTAGCATCCCAATTATTGGTGTGTTGTTACATTAATTTAAACATTAAATGCCTTCTCATTTTCTTCCCACAACAAGATGTGGGCCAACTGCTTACATCTACAAGTCTAATTGCATCCGATCTATAGGTTGAAAGAACCTAGAAATTACTTGAAGTGGAAGGCTCATTTTTAAATAAATTCCCACTATGAAAAAAAGACATGTTTTGCAATTGGCTTTGCAACTCAATTTTTGAATTGCAAAGGACACTTACAACTCACTACATTTATATGCTATGAGTTCTAATGGACAAGTTACATGAGTTGCAAAGTTACAACTCATTGTATATATGGTGCAATTGAATTGCAACTCAATCAAAACAACTCATTTTCAACTACTATTCAACTCCATTATAATTACACCCATGATGTCATGTTAATGTCATAATTGTCATCCATCTATTAAAATCTAACACGTGGCATTATGAAGATTTTTGGACATAAAAAAATTCAAAATATTGATCTTTATCATCCATTATGATTGTTAATGATGGTCTAAGATTGTGACATGTGTCACAATAAAAAAATTGCCACATGGCATATTAATTATATTTTGGAAAAAATAAAAAAATTATTTTTAATAGCTAGGTAGGTCCTACATAACCATAGGTAGGTAGGTTGGTAGGTCGTAAGACCTAAATACCTACATATTTACCTACCTACCTATGTAGGTAGGTAGAAAAGTAGGACCTACTTACTTACCTAGGTAGGTACATAAATAGAAAAGCACAAGACTAAATGCACTAAAGAATAACCATGAAATTTTTTTGAATTTTACATTTTGCCTTTAGGTTAAGTTTTTTTCAACTCATCCCAAAATGGCACATGTATTTTAATGTGAGAATATAAGATAACAAGCCTTCTTTATATAATTTGTAACATGGGATTTGAAAACAAAACATATGGGTTGAATCTTTTAATTGTTCATTATTTGCAATTGAATTACAACTATACCACTTAAACGTTCAAGGTCGGCTAGATCCAAGGGGAGGGCTCCATTGTTTTTGGTGTCCAAACAAAATTTTAACCCTTTTATTAGTGCGTCTAATGCACTAAAAATCATAAAAAATGAAATAGAATTGAGAAAATTATGACCCTTCAAAATGGAAGGGTCAAAAACTCAAAAAAACAAACACTAAATGCTATAAAGGTCAGTTCCCAAACACCCACAAAATTCCTTGTATGTTGCTTTGTTGTTGTTAAAGTTCAAAAATAGTTTGTACAACTTCAGGTGGTGCTCCTACAACACTTTAAATCGTTTAAAATGAATAAGAAATAAGAAATTTATGAGGTTTGAAAGTAGGAGGTTCAAAAAAAAGAAAAAAAACATGTTTTGTAAGTTGGAAAGATTATTTCTCTTTTAGTTATTTTTTCATTATTCATTTTCCTTTGCACTTTAAAGATGATTTTTAGAACTTGAAGTAACATTCCCATAATATTTTAAATCACTCAAAATGAAACACATATGATGAAGATATACATAATTGATGAATGTGTATCCTTATTAAGTTATAAGTAGTTGTTTTATAGTCATAACATAGTTGAATAGTAGTACTTTTGTAGTGGTCCATTAATGGCCATACTAATCATATCAATGGGAATCATAATAAAAAACTAGTTGCAAATGTATCCCATAATGGATGGTGGAGATGTGGACACGTGGCATAATTGCATGTATGTATATTGTACACTAGTTGCAACATAGTTGTTGCTTTAATGACACACTAGTGTGAACCTCGTGCATAATGCATAGGTGTGTTATTTCAACAATGTTTGGTTGATGTTTTTGGTTTTTAAAAAAAAATTTTCTTTTCAAACAACCGTTGGTCCCCCCCCACCGCCCCGGTCCTTCACATTTCCCACTCCGGTTCTTTAACCCGTCGATCCCCCCCCGCCGGTCCTTCACATTTCCCACTCCGGTTCTTTAACCCGTTGA
>Ga0116231_10009109_pt1 | contig 16971 bp, 14 predicted proteins | sample S1TSphgellanicum_2_FD_89695 | JGI IMG/M metagenome (GOLD analysis project Ga0116231, IMG submission 89695) | Host-associated microbial communities from peat moss isolated from Minnesota, USA - S1T2_Fd - Sphagnum magellanicum MG | ecosystem: Host-associated > Plants > Peat moss > Unclassified...
AAAATATAAAATTTTGTGTTTTTTTGTGTGTGTTGTGTTGTGTTGTGTTTTCTTTTTGGTTTTTCTGTCCCCCCCCCCCCCCCCCCCCCCCCCCCCCCCCCCTCTTACTCTTTGCAGTGGCAGGAAATTTGAGTTCAAAACTGTCAAGGTTTATGCAGGGTACGATCAGGTGTGTGCATGTGTAGAAGGTATGTGTATGTGTGGTTGCCACAGGAGTACGCAAATGCTGGGAGTGTGGGAAATCTCCTTGGAGTCTGATCTCTGATGAGATGCTTAAAATTGCATGAATCAGGGTTTATGTGTGTGGTTGCCACAGGAATATAAGAACGCTGGGATTGTGGGAATAGTCCTTGGAGTCTGGTGAAATGCTTGAAAATGCATGAATTAGGGTTTCTTTGATCGGTTGAAGCTTTTGGGGAATTTGTGGGTGGGCACTCGGAGAACATTTGCTCTTTATTATTGAATCCTCACAAAGAGGGTTTTTGTCCAATTGGTTCTGGAAACCGTGATTTTTTTTGTACAGAGGTGTTTGGTAGCAGAGGTTTTCTGTGCCTTTTTGGAAAAAACCTCAAATGAATTGTTCTGAGGAATTCTCATGAGGTTTTGGAGTGGCATAGGTAATTTTATTCTGAGGAATGGGTAATGAGACACCGCTATTTGGAGATAGGGTTTTGAGCAAGGATATGATTGCTGGTGAATCTGAGAGTGAGAGCCCTGTGAGTGCTACCAGCAGCAGCCTTGGAGGAGGAACAAGTTGGTATTCGGCAACAGGCCTGGGCAGCAGTGGCACTGGCAGTATGTACAGTGTAAGTGGAATTGAGGGCAACTCAAACCAGCCATCAAATCAGGAACCACGACATACAAGACCCTGGAATGGAAAGCACCATCCTGATGAGGTCTTATCCCTTGATCTCAACTCTTTGCAGAACTGGATTGACTCAGTGATCCCATTCTAGTGGGTTCACTCATGTTGGGGTGGTCTAGGATTGCAGAATCTGAACCCAGAATCACTTAAATGTGGCTATGGATGCTGACCGAATCTCAATCCAATTTACACCATTCTCTTGGGTTTTTTTTCTTGTTACAGCCAGTTTTGGTGTTAGGTTTTTGGACAGGGGTGGTTATTGAGCTTTGGATCTTAAGGTTTAGGTTGCAGAAAAGGAATCATGCGGGATTTGATTGTTGTTATTGTTGTTGTTTTTGTTGTTGAGACAGAAGTTAACATGGACTATCTGTGACTGTTTTCCCAGGATGATACATCTGTGTCATGGCGGTGCCACAAAAAACATTTCTTCATTTTGAGCAATGCGGGAAAACCCATCTACTCCAGGTCTGTGATCTCTTCGCTGCTACCTGTTGCTGTTGAAGGTCACAGAACACTTGTGTGATTGTTGCTGTTGTTCAAACTGCTCCCAAGTCTTTTCTCCTCTTTTTTTTGGGCTTGATCTCCTCTTTTCTTTTCTGTTCCTTCTTCATTTTCTTTCTCTTTTCCTGTTTACTGATACTGTATGGTGTATATAACCGTGTTGGTCAGGTCATCCCTCAATTCTATTCGGGACTTAATTCATGACTACATGCGACTGTTATGACTGTCAAACCTTTGATGACCTTTGTTTATTGGGCAGTCATTACCAGATTCTGAAGTGGGGTGAATGTGGGTGGGATAGATATGGAGACGAACACAAGCTGGCAGGATTCTCTGCAACTCTACAAGCCATTATGTCATTCGTGGAGAACAGGTACTCTTCAAAGATCACAGGTCTTTAGACCCATTGCTTTGTACTGCTAATCCTTTAGGGCATTTGCAATTAGTTTTACAGTGGAATCCTTCTGCTCTGCTGGTTGTTGGTTAATACTATCTCCATTTCTGCATGTTGGTACATCACAAAAGTGAACCAAATTTCTAGGAGATGTGGGCAACTACATGTAAGAATTGTCAAGTGCCAGTCAATAGCATTGAGAAATTCATCTGCATGGCAATGAAAAGGAGCCAGACTTAGAACACAATCTAGGAGCAAGAAATTCCACTACTTCCCAAAACAATGTTGTTATCGATCAGTGTTCCATAATGTTGTATGTCAATGGAGGCTGACTTGGGATGTGTTTGGGATGTGGCTATTGGAGTACTGAAGTGGCGATACTATACAGTTAGTGCGTGCTGGTGACCACCAGGTCAGTCAGTCACCACTGCACCACCACCCATTGTGTTGACACAGGGATTGGGTTTCCGTTATCCAGACATGAGACATTACAAGAGAAGAGGAATCTCATTTTTTATCATCGTACTTTGTTCAGCTTAGTAGCATAAAAACCTTGTTGGTAGTGTAAATTTGTGTGCTGGATCTTATAGCCTTTTCCGTCTTTTTCCACTCAAAATGTCAAAAATGTGTGAGGTTTGTATCAGTTATGAGACCGACCTCCTGTGTTGTCTTCTGTTGGCTCGAATTTATTTTTGAATTGAGTATGGATGGGTTTTGCAGATAGTGTTTCTAGTGAAGGGCCCACTGTATTTGGTGTCAATTAGTGCAACAGATGAGCCAGCTCAGGCATTGAGGAAGCAGCTGGAGCTTTTACATGGCCAAGTAGGTCCATGATTTCCATCGGGACTTACATCAACTTTGCTGTTATTGTTGGGTTCCAAGACACTTAGACACTTGTCATGTCAAACTGTGTGTTCTGTGTTATTATTATTATTATTATTATTTATTTTAAAAAATTATTAGTCAACTAGTCTGTCTGAAGATCTATCCAAAGATGCACATCTTCATGACCGTGTCAGTGGTTCAAAATGCAGTTCCTATATCTCTTTGCATTCAGCTCCTGGGTTTTTGGTGCTGAACATCAATTGTTAGTGGTTAGAGTACACAAACAGGCTGCCTATCTTTTAGACTGAAGGGATTATTGAATTGTGAATTCCAGGTGCTGCTTATTTTGACAAAATCACTGGAGAAATGTTTTGTGAAAAATGCAAAATTTGATATGCGGCCTCTTCTCGCAAGTACAGACAGCATTTTTGCTTCGCTTATCCATGCCTTTAGCTGGTATGTTCATAATTTTGTCTCTAATCTCCACATGGATGGTTATAGTTTGACCTCCCATGTGTTTGGAACATCCCTGATGGCAATGTTGTTTTTGATGGCATCTTAAGAGAGAAAACTTCCTACACAATCATATTCAACAACCTGATTCTTTGAGTCATGGATATAAAGAACCCAACAGTTCTGTTTGCTTTCCCAATGGTTGAGTTTCTGAGAACCGGGTGTTGGCTAGCATCACAGCAATTGATGTCCACTAGCAAAATGAACAACAAGCTTGAAATATCATCAACTGAGTGTTGGTTCTATTCAGTAAATGGAAGAATTTTGGACTTTGCTGTTCACAGGAATGTGGCAACTTTTTTGAACTCATATTCCTGCCTCCCTTTACCATATGCAACACGTCAGGCTGCGGGAGCTGCACTTCAAGCCACACCAGATGCAGGTGTTCTATTTGGTGTGCTTATGTGTGGTTCCAAGGTGAGCTTTTTTGACTGGACATTCTGCGATGCATGAAGGCCATTTTCAAGTAGAGCATCTGATCAGGAGCCTTATTAGACTGGTACACCTAAGCTCTGCATACAGCAGTGAAGGAAATCTGTTCATTTCATACAATATGATTAAATGCTGATGTAAGGGATGACCCAAAAAATTTGGGTGTTGCTTGTTTTGTCCAGGTGATAAGTGTAGTGGGTCCACGCAAGGGTGTGCTGTCACCCAATGACATTCTTCTTCTCTTCAACTTTGTGTCATCTTCTGACGCTTTTAGGTGAGGGGACAGACAGTGTGTGACACGACCATGAATTTCCCAAAGTCATATCTGATACCAGTTTTTGCACCCTGATGTTGTGGGTACTTGCTATAAGTACTCAGAAGCTTCCAAAGGACTTGTTTGATGTACATGCTGCTTCCTAGTCATGGTGGGTCATGGATTAGAATTCTAAAAGATAGGGTTTCTAACACTTGATCGTCATCTGATGCAGACGAACAGAGTCATTTTCCCCTGTTTGTCTGCCTGGATACAACCCCACTGCATTCCTGTATGCATATGTGCAGTACCTTGATGTAAAGTTTTTGTGACCTCTCCATGTTGCTTTGTCCTGTGAGCATTGTCAGCATGTCCAATGAGCATGTCCTGCTTCCCTCCCTCTCATCACATTGTTCCATTTATGCTTATCCTATGAGTTGAAATGTTCCCTCTGCAGGCATCACTATTCCACTTATTGCCTGCCTGTTTTGTGGTTTCGGTTTCCAGAAGGATGCATGCTTGATTCTTCTCACAGCAGACCCTGATGGTTTCTTCAAACTCAAAGAATGCAGGCAAGTTCAGAAGGGCTGGTTTTTATTCTTTCTTCTGTGCATGTAAACCTAAACCCTAAACTGTCAGATTTCAGACATTTATTGTTGGCAGTAGTATTCCAGGGGCGAATTTTGTCCCTTTTCTTTTCTGTCCTTTCCTTTGGACTTAATCTATTCCTGTTTGGGTCTGCCCTGTTTGAGATAACATCTGTTGCTTGATCTGATGCACGGAGCTATTTTTTCTTTTTGCAGATCACAGATTGAGGTTTTATTAAGAGAATCAGATGTCCTTCCCCAGGTAACAAATTCCGTACAAAGAGGGGGTCTACGTGTGGAGGATTTGCCAGAGCCAGGGGCTTCAACATCATCTCTTTTAGACTCAACAGCTCCTAGCAGTCCAGGAATTGAAGCTGATAATGAGCTGCCAGGTGAAACAAGTCTACAATTGGTGGTGGGCACTGGTGGCCCTGCCGGGCTCTGGCATTTTGTGTACAGGAGTAGCTACTTGGACCAGTACGTGGCTTCAGAATTCTCGCCCCCACTACACACTCGAGCTGCACAGAAGCGGTAACTACTTGTATTATCTGATTTGAACTCATGATTTGAGGAGGTGTGACTTCATAGTTGTCAATGTGATGTTTTGTGCCTGGTGTAGAGGGATTTTGTATGTTGTTGGTTCCGTTTCTGCATCTGGAGGTAAGTAATGAAAGGGTGGATGTACCAGGCTTTTTAGAGCATACCAGAAGCTGCATGCTTCCATGCATGACGGCAGTGGAGCAGGCCTTCATAAAATGCAGTACAGGCGTGATGAGCATCATGGTCTCTCTCTCTCCCCCGCCCACACTATATATCTCCCTCTTGTTCTCTGGTTTTGCTTGCTCAATTTTACAACTCAAATTTCTTGTTCTGAGAGGTTTTTGCCAGTGTTGGGTGGTCTTCAAATGAGGACAAATACCTGTTGGTTATCAACCCAGGAATGCACCCACTTACCTGCCAGTTCTCAGAATATTCAAAGAACTGGGTTTGGTGTATGACCACAGTTTTCAACTGGACAGAGAACCAGTGGTTCTTTACTGGTTCTTTCATGAAAACTGTTGGTTCTGTAAGGTTTTTGAAATAACCAGAACTGGAGGTTCCTTGATTCTGAATTTCTTTCAAAGAACTGGAACTTGTGCTTCTTTAATTCTGAATTTTTCTCAAAGAACCAGAAATATTTGAAGAACCAGAACTGGTGGTTCTCCAATTCTGGAATATTTGTAGAACTGGAACTGGTGGTTCTTTAGAAATACAAAGAACCACACAGCACTGGTTTTTGCCAGTTTTGTTACACATACAGAACTATTCTATTCTGTTAGGGATGGACTAATGGAAGGAATATTCTGACAGCCATTCTAAGGGCTGAGCAAAGACACATGTACCATTTGAGCTCTAAACTCTAAACCCCTACCAGGCACCCAATCTTTTTTCTTCACATTATCTGATCTCTCAAGACTGACAAAGTGCATATGTGTGTGTGTGTGTGTGTGTGTGTGTTAATTGTGATGGGATGTGGTGGTGACTAGTTTTACTGTCATGGAGGACTTCGGACTTTGAGTTGTATGCAGCTTTTGATCCATTGGCAGAAAAGGTGTGCACTCTCTTCCTCCATATGCTGTTCCCATCATCCTTCCTTGAGGAAGATTTTTTCACTTGGGAGGGCAAAAAACAATGTGAAAACTAAACATTGGGTTTGTCTCTTCAGATTCCAAATTCTCTCTATTAGTTCTTCTGGAAGTACCTTTCTTGTTTGCAATGCAATACCATGCCTGTGATTCTTCCTCTGCTGACTCCTACACTTGTGTTGCAAAGAGGGTTTTTAACTGTATCGAGAGACTGAAATTGTGGGATGGTGATGAGCAGAGCTCAGCAGTGTCAGTTTGCAACCGAGTATGCCAATGGATACGTGACTTGGAAAGTGAAATCTTTCTGTTGGGTGTGACCCCTTTCAACTGGTAGCCAATCAATACATGCTAGATAGATAGTATGAAATGACAATTTTTCCTGGATGGGGTGGCCCCATCATATTGTTTGTGTCTTTGAGAATGACTTGTTCTGGGCACGGTTCAAGTGTATTATTTTTTTCCTCCAGTATACTGGGCCTGTGACATGAATTCTGTCATGTAATAAAGTGGTTCTCAAATTTGGAAATGGTCACTGTATTATTGTACATGATGTTGGTATTGGTTTGATTGGAAAATCTCTGAAAGGGACGGCACCTGATATTGAATTGGGACAGGGAACTCTGGAACTCCTTTTAGCTGATGTAATGGAATATGACTTTGAGATGGGTGAGGGCAATGCAGATCCTGTTCAATGTGATGGGCACCAAAACTAAGGAAACTGTGGGTAGGAGTGTAGATGATGCAGAAGGGTATTCCATTGATTGGAGGGATATTGTGGATCTCAAGTATTGTCTACAGTTGGGTTCAGGAAACCTCTTATGGACACAGAGAAAACCAGCTCTTGCAAAGCTACATGTTAAGGATGAAGTTAAACCTAAGAGGAGGATGATGCCTACCTTTGAAGGCTGAACATGTGAAGAATAATAATATGCAGCGTCCAGACTGGTGATGAAGGGTTGCAAAGGACAGTTTTTTGGACGACTCAAGACATTCTGTTCTTGAGGACAGTTGTCTTCACTTTTTGACCAATTGACATCATCAACTTGGTGTTGCAAAGTGCAAAGTGCACTGCTGCTGATAATCTCGACAAATGTGTTCTTTCAAAAGCTGGTGTGTCAGCTCTCTAGTGCTTAGCATGAGAAGACTGCAACTTCTGCTTCATGACAGCCTCAAAGACCCCAGGTTCAAATCCTTCATGCTTTTACTTTATCTTTTAACCCAATAATGATATGTTCGAAAAGAGAGTAAGAATTTCAATGTTAGTTATGGACTCAAACATTCCAATTGAGGGGGAAGGAAATTTGAACTGTGAAGTACTTTTGTGATTTTGAATCAGATTGGTAATTAGGTACCCTAGATTTAAGGGGGATTGTGTTCTACGATCTACTGTACTAAACTGCTATGGGTGGCATGCATTATTATTTCTCTGTCGTAGTACTCTCAGGTACCACAGCATTCTTGAGTGCACTACTTGAAATCTTGCACAGAAAAGAGCAAAACTCTGTCAAAACACGCAAAGCAGTACACCAATAACTAACCCCTGTGAGTAGATGTTGCATATTGTGGAGAGCTAGTGCTTGGAACCAGTGTTGGGTTTGGTGTCCACTTTTGTATATACCAGCCTGATCCTCATATTGGGCACTTTTTAAAATTATGATAACCAGATTGGTTGCGGTGTTGGGTGTCCTCTTTATAATTTTCATACCAGCCTGGTTGTGGCATTGAGTCCAAAACTGGTTTTCAGTTGGTATGAAGCAGGTATCTATATATTAAGATAGGCATTTGTTTTGTTTAATGCACCCAAACTTTGGGGCCTTTGGTTGCGCTTTTGGTACTGGCAAAAAGCCCTCGACAAGGCAATGTGCATTGTGATCATTTTGCAATTTTTGGACCAATGAAGATTTTTTCTTATATTGAGTTTAGAGTGTCATTGAAAATTAAATTTAAAATTATAAAAATAAATTTCTCAACAAATCAATGCCTCTTCATCATATCAGCCCTTCTGATTGCCCCTATAACAACTCAAAGCTTAACACTCGGTGGCCAATGACTCTTAACTTCACAATTGAACCAATAAATGTTTTTACAATTGAATTGTTTTAGAGGTTTGAAGACAATTTCTTCAAAGTTAAATCCCTTAGAGCCTTAGAGACGATCGATTGGCACAAGCTTCCACTAGTACAAATTGAAACTGATTATGAACTTGGTCCCAGGTTGGTATTATTAAAAGTCACTATCTACCAGGTTGGTATTGCCTCAAGGCATGCCAGGCTTCCTTTGATACCAATGCATAGATGGGGACTATGTACCACGAAAAGGCCTAAATTCCACATCAACACTACTTGAAGAAGGATAGGTACTAGAATCCAAACACTGTACAATTATTGTTGTGAATTGTGCAGAGGCAACTGTTTGAAACAACAGACCAGAATCGCAACATTAAAGTACCCCGAGTATGGTTTGTTTGTGCTGAAGGAAACAATACAGACCAGAACCGACCACCAAGTGCACATATCATGTACACACTCTCTACAGCAATCATGGCCCATTATGATGGGTCACACACCGCATTTCATTAATGAATCCCATGGACAGCAAAGAAGCTCCAATTTGACAATTTCTCAAATTAATAATCTCCACAAAGATAATCAAACTTATGGATTCAGCCACTTGAAAGACAACTAACAAGCAACTAAACCCTAAACATGTAAATTAGGAGTTTTCCATAGACTGCTGGCTGTTTAGGGGATGGCTCACAAGATTTGCAAGATTGTATTCTAACAAGACTTCATTTAATCAAGGATATGACCCACAGCAAAGAAGCTCAGGTATTGGAAATCCAGATTTAGGAGGTGAGAAAACTAGTTTGGTCCCCTCTTCATTTTTCCTTGTGTACTGTTCCCATCCTTGTTTTTTATTTTCATCCCCAGTTCTAGCAAATTAGGGGTTCAGTATCCCCTCCCCATTTGAGATACTTTACATGTAACTCTATTGGCTTCTGTTTTGTTGCAAGCAATCCAGAGATGCAATAACAACTAGTCTTGGGCAGTTCTTTACTTTCATGAAGAACCTCCAGTTCTTATTTTTAAAATAAATTATAATTGTCTCAGTTTTGGTTCCAGTTTCACACATAAATGGATCTTGGCTAGGTTGCTTTAACATAATAATAATAATAATATTATTATTATTATTATTTTGTCCCATGTCTGGAAGGCCAAAATGAAACATGTTCCAAAATCGATAATTTAAAATTTGGACATGTTTGTGAATACAACAGAAATTTGTTTGGGCATGTTTGTAGACACAAGAGAAAATTCACAACTAGTCCAAAAATCCAAATTATTTTTTTATCATTTGTCAATGACAAGAATAAGTACCTATGAATATAATGTCATCCCTTTGGAGCTAGTTTGGCAACATACTATAAAATAATCTAGTAAAATTGATGCATGGTTATCCATAGATTGAAAATGAGGCATGTTCTTTTATAGGGTTCACCTTTTAGCTACCCAAGCCATGAATGGGACAAGAGCTAGGGCGCACACAAGAGTGGTGAGATGCACAAGTTACCTAGTACATAGTACATGCCATCAAGATTATGGGGCATTTATGATTATTTTGAGTCGTTAACTATCACTATATTCGTGACAAGAATTTGGAGAGGTTGTTTCAAGACCAAGTTGACTAGTGAAGGATGCAAAAAGGGAAAGAGGGAGGCATTGATCATATTTTCATAACAATATCAACACACATTATTCAAACAATTTAGAAGAAACAATGGCATTAGAAGTCATGCATCTCCACATCCTACTTGTAGTGTTTCTAGATTATGGTGGATGCAATGCACCAAGGTTGTTGGTCTTCATAGTAATCATGAAGAAAGAAGCTTGTTGATCAAATAACGATGAATCCAACGAAGGTCCAACCACAACTCTAAATGGAACTATTATTTTAAGGTGGCAAAAATGTGGTTTGAAAAGTGCTAGGAGACTTGGAAATGTTGTTTCTACATCAAGTGCCATCCAATACTTGGGATAAATGATCATGGTAGCATTCATGAACTCTTGAGCAAGAAAACACCTTTCAAGTTCTTTGATCAAACTCTCTACTACACACATGTGCATTATTCGTATAGACTATATTACATGCTCCCAATCAGCCCTATTCACCATAGAAACTACTCTAGTCATTTCATCTATCTTGTGTAGCATTTACATCTAATAATGAATCTTGAATGCCAAGTACTTAATTTAAGTCTATGATTCTAGCCACAACACAATATGTAAAACATCACAAGGTGTTGAAGGTTTGAAATTAGGGGTCATCATACCTCTTTTGAAGGTTTACATACATGTTATACAAATTGTTCACGATGAGTTTGATTGTGATCACAAAATCACATACAAAAGTTTCCCTACCCTAGGCATCTTTGATAATTTTTTCACTAGCTACAACATGGGTAACACACATGTCAAACTTAAAACAATGTCACATTCACAAAGTAACTCATAATTGGTTTTTGTAATGGAATTCCACATGTTGTCTTCATTCATTTTCACAACAAGCAATTTGTACTTAAGCAAAACACATTTGGAAGGTGCAAATATAAAAACCCATAATGTCTTAACATTGTGAAGAATTTTTAAACCTTCAATTTTCATGATTTTCTATTAGCTTGGTATGTTCAAAGTGCCTTTTTAAAAAATGAACGAAATACATGTACATTGAAGCAAGCAAGGCATCAATCTTCATAACAAATGGCAAGTCAGACAATGTTTGTGCGATTAAATTACAATGATGGGCCATGCAATTGATGTTCATCATAAATGATGCATGTTTCTATGTCATTTGAATTGTCAAACTAATATTTAAACCTTGGAAAAAAATAACACTATCTACACATAAACATACAAATTTCAATATTAAATCCCCATTTGTTAGTCCCCCAAAAATAGTCACAAAATCCACCAATATAATGGATAGCTTGTCAAACCCACCACTTTTAATGATCCTTTAGAAATTCAACAATATTGAAACTTTAATCCAATTTTCAACCACATAACAATGGATAGACATCCAACTATTGATATCAAAAGTTGTTATCTCATTGTAATTCAATGAATTAAACGAGAAGTTTGAATAACATGCCATGTTGTAGCCAAAACTATATTGTGCACGCAATTTGTCATTTCCCATTCATTATAATCACTCTAATGCTTATATGGTGTTTTGTCAACTTTCAAAATCTCAAACGATCCTTGAATGCTTTCAAATTCAATCATTAGCCTTTTGTGTTTCAAAATATGGAAAATAGTAACAAATTGTATGTATTTTTCATCCTAACAACCTTTTCTCCATTGATCACTTATTAAAGATAGAATTAAACATTATAATGGCATAGATTCTTTCTTTTTTAGCATGTCAAGTGTTGAAGCTTATGTAAAATTCACCAATTTTTTACTCTAAAGTAGAGTGAATACATTTCCTTCTCCCATTATGCTTATTGAGGTCATCCAATTTTGGCACCAATAACTTCTCATAATACTCTACCACAATGTAAATCTTACATCTCACATGGTGGAGCTTATTGCCTTCTTCTAATACAAGTTCAACCCATGGGAATTTGGTTGCCCATGTATCTGGGAAAAGTCTTTCCACTTCACATTCAACTTTCTTTTTCTTCTTTTTATATGGGACCAAAATAGGTTAGAAATATCAAGGTCATTAATTTTTGTGGTAGTTGCATTCACATCTTTAGAAGCAAGAAAGGTAATTCTTAAATAATACTTGAGCTTGGGCAAGAACTAGAAAGAACAAAGGAATGTAATTGTGCAACATGTCATTGGGACCCAAATGCTAAATCCATAATTGCAATAATAAAACTAATGTAAAATAAGTGGTACTTGAAGTTTGCAAGGTTCTTCGAGGGAGCCAATGTTGATCAACACACCATAGTATCAATCGCAATAAATACCAACACCCAATATTTCACAAATGTAGCCAACCAACAATTCTATAAACATGTGTAAACAAATAAACAACATTAATATCTTTGTGAATAAGGAAGGCATTACACAAGAAAAATGTTCCAATTTGAACTTTAAACCCAATAAAACAAAACATCTTGTGCAAAAACATTATTTGGAGATGATACCAAACAATAACTATAGCAAGTCTTTACACCCAATAAACACTTGCAACTAAACAAACTACGTTAACACCTTCTAAATGGAGAAGGAATTACAAAAAAATGTCATGGTTTAAACCCTAAAGCCAATAAAATAAACATCAAAGTGTTAAGACATTATTTTGCCAAATAGAAACTACAACCCTTAATTTGTCAAGGAAATCATATGCCAAGATATTACCTAGAAATGATGTCAAACATAAACAATTTCTTGCACCCAATAAACTCTTGGAAACAACCTATCTAGCCAAAGATTAGTAGTTGTAAACACCTATAATAAAATAAACACTAGCAACAAAAACTTATAACCAAACAAGTGGTTAACATCCTTGAAGAACCCATGTTCCAAAATGTTGTAGATTTGTGAGGGTTGGAACATAATCTCCACAAGAAATATGTGCATGTACTTTCTATTCCATAAAATAAATTGAAACATGTTAGGTCTTAACATGTGCAATAATTCAAAACTTTCAAACATGAACTATAAAAAATTGCTTATAAACTAAATAATGTAGGAATGGAAAGCTTACATGCACATTCATGCATGGCTTAACATTTTACAAGCTAAATTGACGGGTTGTAACTATATGCATGCAAAACCTTAAACTTTCTAGAAATTGAAAGCTTACAAAAAACATGGATAAACATAAGTGTGCCTAAATCAAAATCTTACAAAATTGTATAAGTCTCCCAAATTGAAACTTACAAACACTTTCATAGAAGAGCTTTAAAATATTTCTTACCTTAAACCTCTAAACATGAACATGAACAAGGAAAGAATTTGAATACAAGTAGAAGTCAAAAGGTGATTTACTTGTAATATATTCAATTGTGAGCTTGAAGCTTTTCAACGATGGCACCACTAACTTTCCTTCACCTTGCAAAACACAAACTTTAAACCATAAACAATGCATTTATGAACCAAAATTTAGATCTTTGTGGCTTTCAAGAAAATAAATTTGAATGCTTACAAAGTTTCCAACAAACTTTTCATGTTAAGTTTGAACTCTCCCATATCTACAACAATTTGCAACAAACATGCAACATAAGTTTACTTGTATCTAGCTTGCTACCACTCCTTCAAAATTAATGGGCATTCAATGTGTGGTGATGATGTGTAAATGACAATACACTTTGTGTAATAAACCTCTTACACAAGTTGAAAATATTGCAATAGAAGGTAGAAGGAATCCACACTTGCATAGCAATTATTGAAATGTGATGGGAGGGAGGTGATGACTAAAGGGAAAAATACGTGCGCAAAATGATGGCAAACGTCATCACTTTTAAAATGTCAAAGGCAAGGCATCATCATGATCTAAATTTTTTTGGCAATCATTCACATTCGGCCATTTGGAGTTGTGACAAATTTGGATTGCCCAATACAATATTGGTGATGTCGTTTTCAAAATGGCTAATATTTGGCAATTTTTTCAAAATCAAAATTTTCATTCACAACATTTCACTAACATTTGTTGAATTTCATAATCATGCAAAATTTTGCATCTAAATAAAACACTAGTTGGTGGATTTGTGCATAAAATATTCCAAATTCCAAATATTGCCTTGCAAATGCATAAATATTATTTTCATTTCAATCTAATGTCTCAAAGTGTATAAGGAATTTTCAACAACTTAATATTGTTACGATGTTTTCAACGTTTATCTTTCCCAAAACATTCAAACAAGTTGTATTTAACAATCAATTATTGAACTAATTTTAAATCATTTAGCTTTAAAAGATGATGAATTCGACAATCTAAATAATACTATAGAAGAAAAAAAAAAGTGATAAATCTCACATAGTTAAGTATCAAATGCTTTGTAATTGTATAAAATGCTTAATGTTTTGCAAACACATCACTGCATATTTTTACATATTGCAAAACTGAAAATTTTGAAACAAGCAAGTCCTATGGACATGATTTTTGTTTTGGAGGGTGGCACATGCCCAAAAATCAAAGCAGGTGCTTGTGTAGAAACAACACTTGTCATCCCCCAATATGATTCCAAGTCTGATTCTTCCACAAAAAAAAATGCAAATATTGGGCAAACACTGATAAGAACCAACTACTACGTGTATGAAAAGTCTGCACAATAATGATACATCTAGTTTTTTGAGCATCATAGAATTAATGCTTGCAGGAGCTTGATACTTCCAATTCAAAATATTAGCTAGTTGGAGAGATAAGAATCAAAGAATCGCCAGTTCTGGATGTATCAAAGCCCTCAAAGGTTGGTTCCATGAGAGAATGGGTCATACTCTGGGCGGTTATTTGACCTTAAAAAAGAAGAAGAACCGTAGTTATATATTGAAACAGGGTGTTTGATTATTTGATGCTCTAAATGATGGCTATCAACCCTAAGAACCGGCCTGATACCTGATGGGGCGTGGGGGCTTGGAGGCAGATCCCAGTAACCGACCAACACTGGGGTCTTTGACACTCAAATTTCCCTGCAAATAATTGTGTCAAGTTTCTGTGTCCTTACTTTGTTTGATATGTGAACATAATGTACAGTGCAAAGTGATCCTGCAAAGTGTGTGTGTGATTGGAGATGGCATATCCAAACTGTCAGCGATTCATGTCAGCCACAGACATACCATAATTAGCTGTATTTTTTTGCACCCAGTTAGTCTAGCCATCTTTCATAAGCTTCAAATCTTGGGTCCATAACCTAGCCATCTTTCATAAGCTTCAAATCTTGGGTCCATAGCCTAGCCATCTTTTTATAAGCTTCAATTCTTCAGTCCATATATATCCCTCAGGCACACAATTATTGGGACTTGGCCCGAATGAGTTTCAATTCTATTGCTGGCAGTCACTCATACCCAAAACACCAATTTTACTTAGAAAACTGAAGAAAGACGCAACTGGTAAAGTTTCAATACAATTTGCATTTAGGTCTTGTGGTACTTAAAAGCTAAAAGCTGGATTTGTTGTTGCAGCTTGACCACGAGACAAAGCAGTAAATGGATTGAGAAGACCAAAACTCTTTAATAGCTGGCCTCTCTTGCATGTAGAACATGGAGAAAGGGTTTAGCTCATGAGTCAGAGTTCCATAGTGAAAATTCACGAGTTTTGTGTAGGATCCAAGGGTCTGAGAGCAGGCTGTGTTCCAATGGAAGTCAAGTTTTATAAACTAAAAAATGTTATGGCGTTTTTTTTTCAAATTATTGTTCTTGGGTGACTCTTTGCCATGTTGCTAGCACATGAAACACAGCTGTGCTCAATGCAAAACTCGTGACTTTTCTGAATTTACTATGTCTGTCTAGTGTGTGAGGACAGCTTAGATTGAGTGCATTGAGAGTTCCAGTGTTCCTTTGGGGTGTATTTTCACCACTTGCCTACCAAAAAATAATAAAATCCAGTGCAACCCATGTAAAGGATTTTTGTGAAAAAAATGCACCAAAGTTGTGAAAATTTGAGATTTTCTCTCACCCCCTTAAAATTGCCAAAATTAAACCACAAGTTTAAATCAGTTTTTTTTTCTTTTTTTTGGTGGGGAGGGGGGGGAGAGAATTTTCACAACCTGGCCAGAAAAGAAAGGAAGATGCAAAAGGTACAAATTGTTTATTTTTTGGGGGGAAAAGATACACCCAAGTCACCACATTATGAGGGGAAAAAATAAAATCTAACATCACAATATTTAAAGAATAGTTTCCGACAAGTTGCCAAAGTATAAGAGGATTCCTAAATTTTTCTACTTTCCCCAAATTTGGCTAAGTACTCCCATGCACAATTGCCAACCCACATACTTCACAAATTTGAAAAAATAAATTAGATTTTTTTTGAAAAAAAACAGAAAAAAAGCTGTGATCTTGCTTGTAGTAGCCTATTCAAACTCATATAATATATATATATATATATATATATATATATCTCTTTGCAATAACTTTGTTAAAATAAGTTCATTCATCTATCAAAAACAGGTTGAAATTTTGTCAACATGGTCATTTTATGAATCCCATATTTTTGACTATGAGCTACTTACAAATTGGGTGGGTTCAAACTTCACTTATTATGAAAATATGACATTGATACGTTGAAAATTATCATAATTATCATAGGCTACATTCTGAATAATTTCAGTACTCATATCACAATATTATAAGTAGATGATGGAAAAATATATAATTTCAAAAAAAAAATTAAAAATTATTTTTTGGAAATTATTTTTACTGGTTTTGTCAATGTGGAAACCAACCCTAGGCTACTACTATGATGGTATGGGAGTAGGTTCCTGAATCCTGACAGGAAGTTGAAAGACTTTTTGTGGAAAATGGGCACTCTACTGACCACCATAGTACAAAGCATGTCAGGACAACAATCCAAACCGTGTCGAGTTTGGCAGGATATTCATCATCACTACATAATAGTCTATATTCATCATCATCAACTACCTTACTTCAAAGGTTGCAAAAGACTAGCATTTATGTTGTGCATATGGAATCCATCTCAAGTTCTGAGTCGGGATGTTAGGTGTGCGGGTTTTTGAAAAAAAGAAAAACCAAAATCAACTAAACAACATCGGTTTAGGCTATTCAAAACCCTAAAATAATGGACAATGCAATGGACCCCAACCCATAAAGAATTAGTGGTTTTGTGGGTGGTTGTTTGACTGTTTTGAATTTAATTGAGAACTGTGAATATGCGTAACCAAACAGTTTGCTTCGATATTTTGAGAACCGTGGCTATGGATATTTAAAAAACCTCGCCCTGATAACCATCCAGGATTTGATGCAATTCTAATACCCACTCAACACTGGTATGTACTTGAAATGGAGTCA